>VMHT01221802.1_pt1 | contig 44577 bp, 71 predicted proteins | sample 4693611 | NCBI WGS metagenome assembly VMHT01 (sample SAMN12280063, study PRJNA550983) | marine metagenome | isolation source: seawater sampled from same location over 5 years 0.02-0.2 micron viral filtrate | place: USA: collected off the coast of southern California halfway between the port... ...
ATTATAAAGAAATTGTTAAATTGCTTTGAAATCCGTTTTCTTTAATAATGTCATTTTGCAAAATAACATCAATTCTCTATACTGTTCTTTTGAATATGCTCTTTTATCCTCTATGTTAAAATCCGACCAATCGCAACCATCTAATTTGATTTCCAAATTTTCGTATTCTGAATTCCATCGGCATAAGATTTCTGCACCATCAATTTGAGAGATAAATTTTCTTATCATTTTAAAAAACTCCTTCTAGTGATAATTGAGTATCAGCAAAAATTTCTTCTTCAATTTCGTCTATTCGTTCGTTGAATTCGCCAAAATCTTCAGAATAGTCATCCCATCCATAATCCCCATTTTCAAAAAGTTCTCTAGCGTGTTCTTTACTTCTTGCCATTATGGTATAAGTACCATATTTTTCAAATTTTGTTGTAACGTAGAATCGTTTTTCTGTAGTTAGTTGTTTCATAATCTTAAAATCTAGTGTTGTTTTTGATTTCTGTTATAATTGCGTTAACTTCGTTGATATATTCGCTATCAGCATATTTAAGTGATGCTTCAAGACTACTTTCAATTATTGAAAGTTGATCTTTTGTAAATGGAATTAAGTGTCTCATATTAACCCCTCGCTTCCATTTTCTGTTGAAATGCTAGTCTATCCCTCTCTTCGGGTGTGACTACGGTTTCTGGGTCATACTGAGCGTTATACGCTTCTTGAAAGTCAAATCCTAGCATACCGTCAACGATTTCCTGTAATTCGTCAATATCTGTTTCAAATTGACTAAACCAAAAATCTTGATTCATAGGATGCTTATTATCGTTTTCTTTACGATAGTTTTCTAGGTCAGTTTGGAACTGTTCTAAAATTTTTTCAAAGTTCATAGTGTTTTATGTTTTGTTATATCCAATATATCATATAATAATCAATATTGTATATATGAATTATAAAGAAATTGTTAAATTACTTGTTGAATTGATCGTAAAAATCGTCACTATTCAGTAGTGGCAACTGATAATAGGATAAACGATCTTCTGGGTCAGGTTGCATAAATGCAACTATATCATCAGTAAAACTGGTTACGTCTCCTTCATAGGCACTATAATAAGTGTTTTCCCACTCGAAATCTTCCCATTGAGCATTTTTCCAGTTTAAATTCCTCCAATCGAAATCATCGTCAAATTCTTCATTTTCCTCATTAAGTTTTTTAGAATAATTGTCATATTCTTCTCTTGTTATTACAACTTCTTCTAAACAAAATCTTCTTCTTACAAGTGTAACTAGATTATCTGAGTCTGTTTTTTCTTGACCCATTTGTTGTGCTAGTATCTGTTGATTAGGTGTTAATTTAGTCATTTGCTGATTGATAACGTGAACTACTTTGATCTTGTACTTTCTCAAATACACTCATTTGTTTGTTTGTTAAGGGCATATCCATATCCCTGAGAATATCATACAGTTTAATAAACTGATATGCTTCATCGTTAGTTAATGATATATTAATCATTAGTTGTACCTCTCATTGAATCGTCAAATTTCCAATAAGTGTATAACCACTCGAAATTGTCTGTTAATGGTTCTTTACCATCTACAACAAATTCATCAAATAATGCTCTTGAATCCTCTGTACGGTTTTCATCAACTGCTCTGATGGTTGATTTCATTATTGTGTCAATTAAGACATCAATAGATTTATCTAAAGTTTCGGTCATCATTGGCATAAATCCTCAAATCTTTTTCCTACGATAGCATCTATAGATACTGGGTCAAGATCTGACTCTTTAACGTCAAATCCTTCTTTTTTCAAATTTGCGAGTGATTCAGCAACAACCTCATCATAGAGTGTTTCTAAAATCGCTTCGTGATGTAAAACTGACATAATAGTGTTTTGTGTCTTGATTTAATATTAAAGGATAATGTGACTATTTCAAGTCTGGTAGTGCCACTTCTTTAACTGTCATAGCGTGGAATACTTTTTCAAATGTTGCTTTGCTATCCTTTAATTTGTTCTTTTTGTACCATACTCTATACATATCAACGGTATTTGATGTGTCATTACCATTTGTTTCCAAATTATAGAATGAGAAAAAGAACATCATAGAGTCAATCAAAATCTGTTGCTCTGTCTCGGTTATGTTAAGTTGTTTCATAATTAACAGTAAAATGAAGTTGGTCTTTTAGCAATTTTAGTCTGATCTTTTCTTTTCATTCTCAAAACCTCGAAATCTCTATCAAGATCAAATGCTGTTTCTTTTGCTATTGGAAATTTAGTCTTACGTTGCTCTTTAGATAGTTCAAGTTCATTCTCTGTTAACCATTGATCTTTAATGACCTCTTGAACCTTCTTAAATGCCCCTACAACCGCATCTTTACCGTATCGGTCAAATGCTAGTCCTGACGTTGAATTGCTCTCGTCTAGGTCGCAATAACAGTAACCTAACTGATTTGCGATTAAACCTAGTTCTCTTGCTGTTAGATTTAATTGATACATTTTAGTTGTTTGGATTGTAATAGTTTAACATTATTATTATAATGGATATAATAACTAGAATTGTTAAGAAAATCATAAGATTGCTTTTTCCTTCATTTTGTTGTCAATTAAATAAGCAATAAAATCATTCCATTCTGACCAATCTTGATCGTAAACTGAGTAACAAATGTCCTTGATAAATTCATCATCAATTCTTTTTGTATCCCATTCTTCCCTATCGTATGTGTCAATAACAGATAATACATCTGATTTTATATCAACATAGTCCATAGCAAATTGCATAGGATTAGGGCAACTGTTTAACCAATTTTGGTATTCTTGTTGATTTTTATTGGTCATTTAATTAGTGTTTGATTTGATAAGGGCGGTCAGTTGGTGGCGTATATCAAGTGAATGATGTGTGCTTTACTGACATTTAATAATAATAGTTGTTACCTAATTAACCCTTGATTTGATAGTGGAGGAGGTTCGATTTAAAAATCTTTTCCACCGATGCTCTTAGTAGGACTAACCCACAATGTCGGAATGAGATTACCCTTGCCCTCCACATTTATAATTTAACATATCAACGGTACAATACAATAGATGATGTGACACTATGTGAATTGTCCTACTCTTCCCTCACTTCAAATAGTTCATATGTAATCATATCAATCAGATCTACGTCAAGATCTTCTTTAAGATGATTTCTGAGTTCTTTTGAACTCATTGCTTTAATTTCTTGATAGGTCATTACTTTAATTGGATTTCATAGTCAATTTTAGTAGGATAATACCCACTACTGGCAATAATTTCTTGCTTTAAATCGTCTTCGTCATCTGCTTCATAAACACCGAGTGCTGAGTCTCTAATTGCAATTTCTTCATCAAAAGTTAATTGCAACTCTGGGTCGCCATCGCCAACCTCATCTAAGTAAAACTCAATGTCTGTTACATTATACATCATTAGTCATTTCCTCCATAAGTGTGTCAATTTCTTCAGCACAAAATCCGCACCTCCAACCTTCAACTTCATCGTTGTAAACTGGATAACGATTTACATATCTACCTGTTCCGAATGAACATAGACTACCACAATCAACACATATTTCAGTTTTGAATGTATCTACTGGTTTACACATTAATTTCATTGTGCATATTCCTCAACTTCCTCTACTACATCATCAAAACCATCATCCCAATAGTTTCGGGCATCATCAAGAAATTCAACATCTGACGTATTCTTATACATATCGTTAAGGTCAGATGTGACATATTGCACTAAGTCTTCGGTTGACATATTATCAACCACTCTCTCAACTAAGAATGATTTGAGTTCATTGATTAGTGCGGGTGTAAAATCTTTTTTTACTTCTCTCATTTTATTATGAGAGTAATATTCAAATTGTGTCATAATTAGTGTGATCTAATAGTATCATACACACGAACTGACAATTCTTGATCGCCTGATGTGTCAATATTTTCTCTGTCACACGCTCTACCAACTATTGTCCAAATTTGGTGTAGTTCTTCATCATTGAGGAATTCTGCCATATTGTAGTAGATTTCATTACCCTCTTGATAAGGGTCATCATCAGGAAATGTATATTTCACTCCTTCTGGTTGAAATCCTTTGTTAAAATCTTGTTTCATAGTTAATTCTTCTCATTTCTAAGTGCTTCTTCTGCATCATCAACTAATTGTTTCTGATTTAGCATTTGCTCAACTTTTTCTTGTGCAAATTGCTCAACTTTTTCGTAAAACCAATCTGAGTCTGTAATAACATCAGTTTGGTGATCTACTAATTCAGTTACATATGCTTTGATGACTTCGGCAAGTTTGTTTCCGAATGTCTCATCAACGCTGTTAAACATAGGGTCAATCATTTTGGTGTTTGTTAACTATAATCTATTATTGCATAGCGTTATGTACTATGCAATTCCAGGTGTGACAGTACTATAACTGTCACATAATCTGAGTACCTTGCTCTTTAATTATCCTATTACTAATAGTGTGACCTAAACGTGGGTCTTTTCTATTCTTAACTGTATTGAATTTCTTTTTCAATGCAGGGATGAGTTCATCTAATACTTGTTTCGCTGTCATTCGCCATACTTCAACGATTTTACCATCTTTGTATCTGGCATAATAGTGATGATGATATTTTCCTATCTTCTCATCAACTAGATAATTGACTTGCTTTTCCCAAGTATCTTGAACTGATATACCATTGTATGTCGCTGTCAACTTCTTACCTATGGTTGACTTATATTCTATGGGTAAGTCATATTTGTCGTATGCGTCAGCACCAGAATAGTCCTCTGCTACTGTATGACCGAGTACCCCTGCCATATGAATCTCTCTTGATCTGGCATAACTGAATGGGTCTCCCCAACCTTGCTCTTCGCAAAGTTTGTACATATTCTCAAATAATTGCTGATAGCGTTGTTCTGGTTTGTTCATCATAGTAAGGTGTCCTCTGATAATAGTGTTCCCCACTCAGTATAGACGTATGGGTACTGTTTTGCAAGTTTTTTAAAGTGATGGAAATCATCTAGTGATAATTCTTCATTTGTTTCGTGGTATCTTTGCCACCTAGTTTGCACCTCATTGAATGTCATACTAATACCTCTCCTTTTTCAATTTGATCTAACGCTCTGCGAGTGCAGGGTGTTGCTTCATAGGATAGTATCTGGTCATAGTTCTCATCATATTGATGCTTTAACTCATACATCGCCCAGAATCCTTGACCTCTACCATTTGGAACAAATATGTATGAATACTCTTGCCAACAATCAATCATAAAGAAATCTTTTCTTTTCTTACTGATAATTGGTTCTTCATTGTCTCCACCATAGTATGATGGTTTTGGGTCTGCTATTGGTGTAAACTCTCCTGTTTCTACATTAAACTTACTGTCAGACCAACAGTTAGACATATTGCCACCATCTATAAGTTTGTTTACTGATTCTTCAGTATTATAGTGAGTGAGTAATTTAACTCCTAGTCCTTCGGGGTATCCATCAAAGTGATGATATACAGATTTGATTGAACCATCTTCTAATTCAATTCCTATTCTTGATCTAGTTGACATAATTGGTGTTTTTGTTAACTGAATCCAGTATGACACAAAAAAACCCCCTGTCTAGGGGGTAATGTGACACTTACCAATGTGTCCCTAAGTGCGTCATTGTGTTCTTAAATGTGGTAAGAGTGGAACTATTAGTAATATCCGTTGTACTTACTCTCGCTGATGCTTCATCTTTGCCTATGAGTCCGTCTTTGGTTACAAATCCCCATACTTCAACTAATGCACCTCTATCTGATGGTGCGGTTGCAACTATTTCTAGGTCGTCTCCTGCTGATCTACTAGCAAATGACCAAGTTACCTTTTCGTTATCTCCTGTTACTAAATCCTTTTTTGATTGTAATTTGTAATCAGAGAGACTTCCTGTACCTGCTGATGTCATTCTAGCATTGATGTTTGCTAATCTGTATGCTTTCGCTTTCGCAACCAATTCAGTACACACGCTGTTAGTTGCAGTTATAGTTGCTGATGTTGCCATTTTTACTATGTACTTTGTTTCGTAATTCTATTTATACCACTAATGACTCAGGAGGTAGTCCATTGATGAATATAGAATCTACAACTGTTTGTAATCTTCTGATTATATGCTTACCATAGTTTGCGTGGCAAGGTACGGTAACATATCCTGTTTTCTTCCTGTAAAAACTCAATGCACCCGCTTCAATTTTGCCCTCTCTAATGTCCTTAGAATCGTCTGTATCCATTCTAATTACTCTACCTATAGTTTGTGCCATAGACACCACATCTAACTGTCTCAGGAGGATACAATGGGTCAATCCTGACACGTTGATACCTTCACTCAAGATACTGTAATGGAATATAATAAACTTCTTGTTTTTGTCTCTACCATATTGAGTGAGAGTATCGAAAAACTTTTCTCTGTTTACTTTTTGTCTATTAACATATGCACCAAACTTAGATGTAATATGCAAGAACTCAAATCCACGTTTCTCAAGTTGATATATCAAATCAGTTTGAGACATCATTGCTCCCAACATTCTGCTAGACGGTACACTAACAAGAACCTTATGTGCATCATCACTATCAAGTGTGTCCAGTATATCAGTAACAGTTTGACTATCAAGATCAAATGCCTGTTTCCTGTCTCTATTCTCTTTAGTATGAAATGGAACTATGGTAGGAGGAATGATCGAACCATTATCAATAAGTTCTTTTGCTTCAATATTACAAATAATATTTCCGTATATAGTTCCGTTGTTCATTCCCCTAGTATTGCGATAACTAATACGAGGAGTAGCAGTAAAAAAATATGTGGATTTAGAATGACGAGAAATAGACTCAGTAGGAGGACTAAAAGACCTCGTAACAGAGTTATGTGCTTCGTCAAAATAAGCACCATCAATACTAATATCAGAATCGACAACACGTTTCAAAGAGTGATAAGTTGTAAAAATAATTAGATGTTTGGTACTATTGTCAACAAAATTCTTGATTTTATCTGACTTAGTTGTGCTGTAGTAATGTGTTTCGCCACTATGAACGTGCATCACATCAATACCAACATTATAGTTACCATCAAGATTCTGCTCTAGAAACTCTGAGCATAACTGGTTCGCAAGTAATATGCGTGGTGCAACAACAATAAAAGTTTTAGGATACCAATGTAGAGTTCCACCTTCTGTTGTTTTTAATCGTCTTGTAAGATCGTGTATCATACACATAGTCTTACCACCACCAGTAGGTACAATGACCTGACCTTTGGAGTGGTTCTTCATAATATCGACAATACGTTTTTGGTGTGGTCGTAAAGTAATCATCAAAGTGTTTTAATTCACTCCATCATAAACATAAAAACCCCACGTTTCAATGTGGAGTGTGACAGTTATTAAATTGGTTGCTTGATACAATAATCTGCATCAACCTTACATAGTTCTTCTTGTAGTCTCTGGTTTCTCTCATTCCTGTCAATTTTAAATGATGTACGAATGAGTGATAAAAATACAAGTCCAATAAAAATGTATAACAAATAAGGTTTCATAATGTTTTGTCGTAAATGTCTTTGAGTCTATTCAACTCTTCGTGAATATACTCTAGTTTTTCCTGTAAGTACTCACCTGTCGGATATTCTGCTACTTGACAATGAATCGACTCTACTTGTCTCATCACTATCTGTATGTCAGGTACATCAAACTTTTGTACTTTTTCAGTTTCAAGGTTGGTATAGTTTATCCTTCCTTGATTCCAATCGAATGTATCGTAGTCTCCACTCATAACCCTAATTCCTCCTGTAATCCTTTTAAAATGATTTGTTCTAATTGTGCTTGAGATAACTCATTGAGCATTGCCCAACGTGGGTCTTTTTTATCCCACTCTAACATAAATGAACCATCTTCATTCTGTATGATGTCTAACCCTTCATTTGGGTCAGAATCCAATTCCACTTTGTTTAGTTCTTTTGGCATCAATAACCTCTACTTTATCAATAAATTGATTGTAATTCCACCAACATTCTAACACCTCTTCATAACTTTGTAAAACCTTAACAGATTTATCTTTACAATGTACCCTATACCAATTCCTGTCATAAGGTTTATTTGATGTATTTGTAAAGTGTTTTAATGGAACTATCATACGACTTTCCCCTCTTTCACTTCCATATAATCCCAATTCGGGTCGTCTGGGGGGTCAATCCAAAACCAATATTCACGATTGAATTCCGATGATACGAAAATCCTACCATCTTCCCTCTTATTCTCTATATATACGAAAGTACTACCTCCCATATATGTTGCAAGGTTGATTTTTGCTTGTTCAGACTTTGCTTGAACTATTGCTAGTTGCCTTAATCCCATTGTCTTTTAAAGAGTTCTTCGTGTACCTTTTGATGTAAATCTTTGAGTTTGATACCATTATCATTCTCAATTTGTACCTGATTAGATGTTGATGTCAACATCATACAAGACTCAAGTGCTTGTAGTTCGTCTTTTGATAAGATCATCTTTTTTTAATAGGTGGTAACATTTCATTTCCAGGGTGGTCATTGGTTTTTCCCCTGTAATTCTTTACATTTTTGAAGTGTGAATCCTCAATCTCTAAATCATCCCAATCAGATTGCATAACGATTACATTTACCTGTCGTACCCCAGTTCTGAAACTTTCGTCAGGTATTTCTCTAACACAAATAGTTATGTATTCATTACATATAAAACTGATAAATCCCTCATCATTTTTATACCTACAGGGCATACCAACTTCGAGAGATTTCAAAATGTTTCTAATTTCCAATGGAATTGACTCTGATAGAAATAGTGGGGTTGTCATTTAAGATAGAATTCTAGGATACTTCCGTTTGCTCCCATTTTTTCAATGTCGAGTGCCATTGAACTAGGATATATGCAAAAGTTCCCCTCCATAGGAGTGAATTGAAATTCATTTGAATTTAACAAGTTTTGATTACTAAATTCTAAATCCTTACCAGTAAACCATTGCTCTGAATTATCAAAGAATGTCATACTAGACTCTGGATTGTCAATGAAATATACTCCAGTAAATATATTATCATAATTTGGTAGTAAGTGCAATGATTGTCCTTGTTTCAATCTATTAACATATGACTCTGTGAGTGTTAATTGAGTGTCCAATCCAATTAACCCTGACATCAACTCTACTTGAGAGTATATTAAGGTTTTCCACGCAACTTGTTTCGTTGCAACATTGTTGTTTACACTTTTACCTGTCTCATTGCTAACTAAAATTGAATTTGCGTGTTGTTTAGTTCCTTGTTGAGACTCGCATTGTTGTATGTAGATCGGTTTACCGAAAACTGGTAACAGATCAACACTCTGGAATTGTACTCGATTCATTATGTTTCAAATGTAGTAGTTCACAAATTTCATCAACGACAGAGAGATTCACTTTCAATAGTTCATCATCTATAAACTCTTTAGAGTTTTTTAAATACAAATCACTCATATACAGAGCGATTGCCTTTTTAACAATGCCTCTCTGTCTCTCATCTAATATGCGTGATTTTAAATTCATCAGAATTGTGGTGTCCATAATACTATGTATTATAGCGTCTATTTAATGTTGTCAAGGGGCAACATTAAAGGATAATGTGATTCTGTTAGCGTGTCCTGACCCCTCATATCCGTGTTGCATATTTGGAGGGTGAATGATTATATCACCTTCTTCATAAGGTACAACAGCATCTAATTGATTAAATGCGTTCATTTGTGTTGTAGGATATTGAATTATGGGATAATGTGATGATATTATATTTCTTCTAAACTTCATCATAGGGTGCTGATTATCATTAAAGTTTATATAATAAGTCCCTGAGTAAAGAACATTACTATGTTCGTGTGGTGCATACAAAGCACCCTCCTGTCCCAATTCCAAATAACTATCAGCAAAGTGTGTCCCATCAGTTAATTCATATGCAAATGCTTGTTTATTTACTTCATTAACTGCAATTTTGATCTCGTTTTTTAATTCTTTAAGTTCTGGTAGTTCAAGTATTTGATGATCTCCTAATTGTGCCACATTGACAGATATACTAGGATGTTTATTTTCTAATTTAGAACCATCTAAATCTGCAATATACTGCATAATTATAGTTTTAAATTTTGCGTGGTTCTTTACCTTATACTTACCTACTGGTTGCATAAACAAACCATATACGTTAGTCTGTGCTACGTTTTCTAGTGAGTCTGATAAGTTCATAATAATGGAATGAGTGAGAATTGATCGTCAGGTAGTGTTGACTTAGTTATAATATCGAACCCTAAAGTAATCCTATCGCCTTCATAATCGTTGTTAACTACGACTTTGTGCATCCTTGAAAACCCAGGCCCCAAGTATATATTTCCGATTTGATTGTGTATATTATAATCATATGAACCCTCTGGTAAATACTCTCTGAATTTTGTTATTGAGTCTTTTGGGTCAATACTAATATACCCGTGCCACGGGAAATGATGATCGTGCCAATCTAATACTTGATCTGGTTTATGGAAATTCATCCAACATTGTATCCATAGTGGGTCATCAGAGTTCACACCAAAGTTACTTAAGTGTTTCCTCGTGATTGCACTAATTTCTTTTAATAGATGATAGAACAACGGACTAGGGGATGTTAGATTGAATACATTATAAAATCTATATCCACTTAGGTCTCCCGATTTCATATCTTGCAGTTGTTTCATATCTTCCTCTCGTGCATCTACCTGAGAAAATAAATCTGGTAGTGCATCAAGTGTCAATCCATCATTCTTTAATGATGAATCAAACCCTGTAAAAGTATTCTTGAATAGACGATATGCTCTACCAAGTTGTACTTTCATTTCCTCTGATTCATTAGATACAACGTCTGATTTACAAACTACCCAATCCTCGCCAGAGTCAATTAAATTTGGTTCGTAGTTACGCATTTGAGTAAGCATTTTGTGGTATGGGATTCTTTGATATGTTTATATTTACTACTGGTCTCCACGTCTTGTTTGGAGTTGTTGATGCGTGGAATAGATCTCCTTTAAATGCTACTGCTCTACCCTTCTTAGGACTAACTCTAGTCATTTCTGTAAAGTTATCCTCTTTCAAGTATTTGTTATAGTCATAATCATTTAGTGTCCTCTCATTGTAGATTACTGTATCTCCATCAGAGTCATCTAAGTAATAGATTACATTCCAACTGTCTGGAACATATGAATCAATGTGTGGTAACTGAGTAACATTCTGGAACATAGCGGGAACACAATTAACTCTCATTCTCATTAAATTATATGCACTAATATAATCCATAACATTAAGTGCCATAGGAACAAATGCGTTACTTAGTGGAGATAAGTTTCCACCTTTATCACACTCATACATATAATGAAAATTACAGAACCCATTTCTGGGGTCTGCTGAGTTAGCATCCATAATTGCTGAGTCTTTTCTGTGCCACATCAGGTTGTCGTCTTTAATTAAAGATAGTAACCACTCTTGATATGTTAATGATATAAAATCATCAAGAATCACATAGTCTGTACTGATTGCAGTTATAGGGTCATTCTTAACGTTAGTCATCGAGATCATCTTCATCCTCCCCTCTGAAAACTAATAATTCATCACCGTTTTTCACCTCTTGCATTTCGGGGTGTGATGTTTTGTATGGTTTCATAGCGTCACCATAACTGTTAGTAGGTGATCTATCCATTTCTTTTAATGTTGCTGTCATCATCTTAAACATAAATGCAAAGGTCATTCCAAATAGTGCAACAAAGAAACACAAATAAATGAATACTGTGATTTCGTTCATTTCTTAATATTCTCCCATTGAATAATGAGAAATAATCCTAGTGTTACCCAAAACACTACTTCTAGTCCATAGTTGGTCATAATAGTTCCTCGATTGCTTCATCATCTTCATCAAAACCCTCTCCAGTATTGTTTTCACACTTACCGTAGTATGGATCGTGATTTTGTCGTGATTGTTCATTTCTTACTAAATCACTTGCTGCTTCCCAAGGAGAAGCAAGCATAGGTCTGCCATCCCATTTTCTGTCAGCATATTGTCCGTTCTTATCTACATAAGAAACGAAACATTGTATCTGTTCTTTGTTTCCTTCATAGTTAGGTCTCCAATGTAAATCTTCGTGTCCTTTAAAAATTACTGAATCACCTGTTTCCAAAAATAATTCGTGTTGTTCACCTTTTACATCTATAAAGAATGACCATTTATATTGTGGGTCTGCTGTAACACATATGTTACCTACCCACTCTCCAGAAGTCCTATCCCTATGCTGATAACACTCTGTATTCTTTACATATAATCTACCATAACTAAATGTTTGCCATAATTGTTTTTCAATTAATGACTCAACAAATGGTTTATGATACTGTCCTAATGCTTCAAAACATACAGGGCAATACATACTAAATGCCCCTGGCATTGTGGGGTCTCCCATTGGCATATCAGGGTATTGGAACTGTACAACATCTTTAATCATATGATATTCAAGTGCTGTATGTTCACATAATTCTTTTGGAACTGCACTACGGGCAACAAAAAGACGATCCTCTACTAGAACCTCAACTGCCACTCCTTCGTGATTAATTGTTCTCATAATACTTTACCAAAAAATACTAATGTTAATCGACCTGTGTTGATGTCCGTTCCAAAGTAATTACCACCTGAGTGATACTTTCTACCATCAAATATGATGCAGCGATTAAAACGTGCTTCGACTGAAGTATTAGGAATGAAATGTTTATTACAGTCCAATCTTAATTTGTTTAACCGTTTTCTCAATTCAACATCATCTGTAGTTACATTTGATTTGAATTCTTTTTCGTAATTGATACTATCATCATTACTGGGTACATCATATAATATTGTACCACATCCCTGTGGATTTGTCTCGTTTAAATAGATCAAACCACCGATACCATAATCGTCATCATCCCTATGTATCCACCCCGATTCATAATCCTCTGTACATATGTGGAATGTTGCATCTAATTTCTCAAAGTATGATGCGTGTGGTATATACTGAATTAATTTTTGTGCTAACTTCTGATGAAAACGATAATCATTTTCGTGTAGTAATGGAGTTGCTCTTGTACCTGACCAATAACCACCTGACGGATGTTTGGCAGCAGGTAAATAATTTAATTTCAATGCCCAATCTCTTACGAGTGTGGGTGTCTCAAAGAAATCATCTATAACTGTTGTAGGATAATTATATAACATAATTAAAATTTAAAACCAACCTGTGTGAGTTTTCTCTAGGGCAACTGGATGAATGATATGTCAGACCGTCAAAAGTTACGATCCTACCTTTTTTAGGTGTCACCTTTTCAATTATATTGCCATCATTATCAAAGAAATATGTATCACCATCACTATCATTTACATAGTATAGTGTTGTTGTATGTGGCATATCTGCATCAACGTGTGCGTGATTGTAACCTATATTTGTTTGTAATAACAGTCCACCTTTTGCTCTTAACAACTGATGATTTGGATTATCTACGATAGTTAAAAATAATGGGAATAAAAAATCCCAATAACGTGATTCGTGTTCGTTTTGTCTATCATAAAATAAATGTGCAAATCCAGTAGTTCCTGTTGCATTTGCATTTATATTCTTTGCTACATCTTGTTCTCTATATGTGACATCCTGTAAAAATGTCCACGGGAATACCGTGTTAGTCATCATACTATAAATTCTGTCCTGATATAACTCAGGTATTATGTCATCTTTAATCGCAATCATAATTAATGGTTAGACAAACTCTATCTTCATCAGTTTGGTTAACTTGAGTCCTATGTTTTAACCACCCTGGAAATACTATTATATCATTTGTGTCAACTTTTATCTCTTTCCATAAAGACATTTGAGGTTCCCCTGGACTTCCCCATCTGTGGTATTCCAACGGGTCTCGGTACTCAAAGTTTCCACTTTTATCAGGTGCTTTTAAATAACAACTAACAACCATAGGGCATTGATTATGATAATGTTCCATAGTTTTTCCCGTTTTTTTATGTACGTTCACCCAAGAACGAACGGGTTTTGTTATCTTGTTACTGTATCCCCAATGTGTCCATATCTCTTGCAATTTTGGTTGTAAAAATATAAGTAAGTCCTCTAACACTTCCCAATTATGTGGGGAATGTTCTTGATTATATACTGTGGAAAATGATGCACCAGTTTCTAACGCTGATCCAGTTCCATAGTTCTGTAGAGTATGGTCTATCAGTTTACCGATATGTTCTTGTAGAGATTCTCCCTCGTATGCAAACTCGTATTTGAGTTTCCATAACCAATGAACCTCATCTAATGGTTCAAGATGATGATCCACCTATAATCTCCATTTCTTCATTTCCTCCACCACCTTCAACCTCAAGGTTGTTTGGAATAGAAACTTCACCGCTATCACCAAGAACATCACGTTTACATATTAATAAGGCATCAATAGCACCTTCTAATTGTGATTTTTTCTTGATTGCTTGAGATCTTTTTTCAAACTCAATAGTTGTTACACCATATGGGTTTAATTTTTTGTCAGCAAATTCTTTATCATAAGATTCAATCTCAACATCTACCTGTTGCTGTTGTAGGTAAAAGTTTTGGATTAGTTCATCAATAGTCATTTCTTTTTGTGGTAATTGATTGCTTTCATAGCACGAGAAATACGACCTTGAACGTTGTCGTGTATCATATACTCGGCATTGATTGAGTAATTAAAAGCGTGTTCTAAATCCCAATCTTTATCAGTCGCATTATCGACTGACATATCATACCACCCTTTCTCTAAGTAAATACGTGGTATAGGTATATATTGTGCCAGAGGAGTACCTGCTTTCACAAGTGTTCCATCTGTACCACTATCCATAACGTGCCATTGTAACTGCACGTTGACTTGCATAGCATATCTAGGATCAAAGATCCCAGTTACAGCAGTAAAACGATCTTCATTATTCCAATGAACGTGTTGTTGTAATAGAACAACATCATCACTAGATGTCAGTCGCCAAGGTGTTTCCACCTTTATAATATGTGCAAGTGTATCTCGTGGACTGTCAATGAGTGGTATAACCTGTTCTGGTGCGTGATTACTAATGTAATTAGTGTGTCTTGAGAATCTGCCAGGGGTCTCCCAAGTAAACGATGCACCATCACCATTTGTGATAATAATAAAATCCATAGGTGCAACAATTACCCATCCCATTCTCGCAATTTGCTTGATACCAGGGCAGTTTGAACTGTTCTGTGATCCTTGGAAAGGGCATTGCTTTTCCTTTACTTCTTTTTCTTGCCAAGCACGTTTAATCTTAGATGTTGGCATAACTGGATAACATTCTGCCAATCCAGGCTCTAGACTGTGAAACCTGACCCAAGGTTTTGGTTCTTTTTTCTTTTTCTTTTTAAATAAGTTCAGCACGTAATTCATCTCCTCCATAAATGTAGTCTCTCAAGTATTCATAATGTGTAGGGCAGTCATCACTTTCAACAAAGTCGTTAACTTCCTTTGCATATTTGAGATGAGCGTTCTCTATAAATGTAAACTCATCAGAGTCACGTTCAGTCAACCAATCTCGACCTAACATCATTCCTTGACCTGCTGCTATGTAGTTCATACCGTTCATATTCACATCCATAGTTTGATCTAAATCCAATGATGATCCTAATCTCTCATAATTATCATTAACCCTAACCACACCATCATATTGCTCTACAATATATTCATTTCTTTGTGAACACCACCTCCAATATGGATTATCTGTTCTCATTGATAGAGCATAGTGCATAGCAACAAACTTACTAAATCCAATTACTTCACGTTGTGCAGCGTAGTTGTACCAGTTTCTTTCTATTTGTGTTACATATCCTTTTCTTCTTGCTAATACATCAACCAGTCTGAGTATATTTTCGTGTGTTGTTAACAGTCCCGTTGACTCTAATGGTTCAACAAATCCGTATGACAGTCCTATACCAACCACATTTAAGTTCCACGCTTTTTCGTGATACCCGTGTTTTATATCAATAGTTCCAATTTCATATTTGTCAGGAGATATATTATATCTTTCTTCTATCCACGTTTCAAACTCTGTCCTAGTCTCTGTTTCCATTGCAAAACGTGATGACCAACAATATCCAACACCAATCCTATTCCATAATGGTATTGACCACATCCACCCGTTTTCTGATGCTTTACAGTCAGTTACGTTGTGCATATCTTTCTCTCTGTCCTCTTGAGTTAGATATGGTATGCGTGCAAAAAATGCTTTATCGTTTGCTAAATCTGGGAATTTAATAAACCTAGTACCCATATACTCTTCTAATAGGACTGACTTGAACCCTGTACAGTCAATAAACAAGTCTCCAACTACACCTACAGTCCTATTATCTTCATTTAATCTGACTGCTAACTGTTTAATATATCTGTTTGAGACTGCGGGTGAACCACCTGCATTTACATCTTTTACTGATCCCCTGACTTCACCTCTGATATGTGTAAATCTATCATCAAAGTTATCACAATACTCATCCCTTAGATACTCTGCAAATTTTTCAGCATCTAAATGATATGCAACATCAGTTAACCAATTAAAGTTTCTCCATCTATTATCTTTATTATCCCATTGCTTATTATGTTTTACTAATGCACAGTTTTCTTTATTAAAGAACTCTGCAAACGACTCTGGAGGATATTCTTCTGGGTTCATCCTTGCAAGATCAAACCAATCTTTCATACCTTCTATCGTATCAGCATAATCAAACTTACCAAATGGATATTGAAATACTGTTCCCTTCTCTCTAAAATCTGTAAACTGAATACTATTCTTATATGTGGCATTACACTTAGGCATCCAATCCTTATCTTCTAGACCTAGTGCTTTTAAATACTTATTAAAGTGTCCTAATGTAGATTCTCCTACACCAACTGTAGGTTTATCTGATTCAATAAGAATTACATTTATCCACGGGCATAATTTTAGCAATGCAGCAGCAGTCATCCAACCTGATGAACCACCACCTACAATAACAACATTGTCAACTTTCATTAATTAATTCCCTTGTTCATTATATAGGTGTTTTTTATAGTATTCATATGCGTTCGGGTATCTCCCCAAAGTCTGATCCATAAAGGTTCTTCGCATAATTGGTTCTTCAAAATCAGGTATTTCATAACCACTTCTCTTAGATAATAATTCATAGTGTTCTGGCATTATATCATATTCATAACCTCCTAGCAAGTATGCTTCACCCTCTGAAATACAGTTTATTGCTTGTATTTGCTCCCAATCACGTGTAAGTAAATTAGGAAACTCACCGTTAGAATCCATACTTGTATAATGTTTCCAAAATGGTGTATCATCCCGATACCCCATAGTATAATGTTTGACAACAAAATCTCTGAATGATGTGAATTTACTATTTACTGAGTAGTTAAACTGCTCACGTTGAAATCCATTCCATTGATTAGATGATGTAGGCAATACTTGTATAAGTTTAAATAGGAATTCGTGTACTGAATATAGTCCTCCAGACTCTAATGGTTCTATAAAACCTGCACTTAAACCAATACTCACTACGTTATGTGACCAGACTTTCTCTCTAATCCCTGTTGGCCACTTGAGTAACCTAAACATATTCTCTGGTATATCTACTCCTAAATGCTCTTTAAACTCTACAAGTGCATCTTCATCCGTGATGTATTGTGAGCAAAAATTATATCCTGTCCCTATTCTTTCCCACGTTGGTACTTTCCATACCCATCCTGCACTCAATCCAGTACATTCTGTATATGGTCTAATTTCTGTTTTCTTATCTGTATATGGTTTTCTTACTGCCCAAGTTGAATCATTTTTTAATAAGGTACTCCAATCGTTCCACTTAACGTTCAGATGGTTCATTAATAATGCACTGAAACCAGTGCAATCTATGAAGAGATCACCATCAACGTACCGATCGTTACTGCCAAGGAAAACTCTGCTAACCCCATCCACGCAGGATTGAATGTCAGTGACTTTGCCTTTAATGTGTCTAACACCTTTAGGAATTGCATAATGGTTTTTGAGATAGTCTCCGAATAGTAGTGCGTCAACGTGATAACCAACAAAGTTTTCCAAAAATGGAGGAAATAGACGGTTATCTTCAATAGGGTCAATTACATTTGAGAATACCCTACCAAAGGTCATACTGTCAATGTTTCTGCCACGTCTCCAATTATAATACTCGGTCAAAGGTATATCTGTGCCTCTTGGACCAAATGGATAATGGAATGAACCGTTTGTGTTGAAGTCAGTAAACTTGACGCTATGTTTATATGTGGCATTACAATGTGGCATCCAGTCTTCGTCTTTGAGACCGAGATACCGTAAAAAGGTATTAAAAAACTGTGTCGTGCTTTCTCCGATTCCGATTCGTGGAATGTCTGCTTCGACAACAGTTATTTCTTTACCAGTTCCTTCAAAATGTCTTGACAACATACTTGCTGTCATCCACCCTGCACTACCACCTCCGATAATGCAGATCCTATCTAACTTCATATGTCAGTAGTTTGTACTACTAATTATAACACTTTTTTCTATGAAGATCCAAGTTCATCATATGCACCACCCCAGTTAGAATATCTTTCCCAACAAGGTAAATCTGGTGTTGATAATTTACAAGGTCTGTTGACACTTGGTTCAGCAGCATCACTCATAAACTCTGCTATTTCTTCTTCTGTCATTGTGGGGTCCATCATTTCATCAACTGATGATGGTGAAGTAGTCGCTGCCTTGACTCCTTTGATATGGTTAAACCACGTTGCATCAGCAGCACCTAAGTCTTTACCTGCCAGTATGTCTTTGTAGAGCATATCTAATTGCTCTCCAATTTCACCATATGCTACAATTCTTGCGGTTGCAGGGTCTGTATATGATTCTGTTCTTTCTATCCATACCATATCAGCAGCGGTAGGACTCCATTCTAATGTCCACGCTTTTGTTATGTTGTCTGGTGCGTTTACCCACATCTGTGAACAACCTCTACCAAAGAACAATGTGTATTCTTCTCCAGGTTCTACAACGTCAGCAACGTAACCACTAGAATCCATTAATGCTTTTTTCATAGTAACCTCCTACTTGTAGTTGATAACAGTAACAACACCATACTTACCATTGGAACCTCTGAATGAGTGGAAGTGTCCACCTGACCCACCTGCTCCGTATGCCGCGTGATCTTCGTGGTTATGTGAGAAGTTACCACCATTTGGCCAACCTCCTGATACAGCACCACCAAAGTGAGAAGAACCTCCGACTCCTCCACCACCACCGTGGTGTGATTGTCCTCCTCCACCCCAAACATTGAGGTCTCCACCAGAACCATTACGTCCTAGTCCACCTGAGTGTTGGTTATTTCTATTAGCACCGTGTCCACCACCTGCTGATAGATAAGGTCCGAATGATGATGAACCACCATCTCCACCGTGTCCGAAGTACCAAGTACCTCCTCCACCACCACCAACTGTAATACCAACTGATGATATATTTGTTACGTTTAATACTCGTTCTGAATATCCACCCGCAGCACCAGATTCTCCGTGACCTGACGCTCCACCGCCACCACCTTGAACTCTAATATGTATGTACTTGACTCCACTTGGTCTGTTCCAAGTTCCATTACCTGTCCATACTTGTAAGGACGAAATGTTTTCTGAACTAACATCTGTCCAACTCATTGTTGAACCGTTTGTAGTTAAGAATTTACCGTTTTGACCACTAACAGATGGTACGATCTGACTGGATGAACCAGACATCGTTCCGTTTATAGTGATATTGCTAACTGTCAAGTTTCCGTTAGCAGTGATGTTACCTGAAGCAAGTGAAAAACCACCAATGCCAGACAGGTCTTTAATAGATGCAACTTTAAGGGTACTCATTTTGCCTGTTTAATTTTCCTAATGTTATTTATACCTTGAAGCGGTTAACTATAGTTATGCACGTGTATAAGCACGAGATAAGGATTACCAGTTCCAGGGATTTCGTGGTTGTGAATTGAAATATCTGCTCTTTGCATTACTCCACTTGCTCCACTACCGTTACTATAATATACGTTACAACCGTAACCATTTACAGTCCACCCAGTAGGTGTACCTGTACCACCCTCAAAACGGGTATATACTTGCATTAAGGTTGCTTTCAATGTGTTATCAACTGGTGCATTTGATAGGTTAATGGTAAAGTTACCGCCACCTGTCTTTCTAATAAAAATATTACCACTATCGTTCCAGTTATGGTTTACTGTACCAGATGTCTGATAATAGTAAATATGTTCCTGTAAACCTGCGTGTGATAATGTTCCAGTGAATGTACCGTGACCAGATTCTATATCTTGGAATTGTGCAAAAGACAAATCATCGTCACCGATCATAGTCCAAGTTGCACCGTTCTCAATGGTTACAGTATATCCGTTATCAATCTGTATCGGACCTGCTGAGAAACCGTTAGAAAACTCTACGCCACCATTGAATGTAGGTCCAACAGTAATATTTTCTTGTATATTAGGTCCGTTAGTTCTAATAATTGAGTTTTCACCAACAGAAGGACCACCACCACCTACATCATCCCAACCTGGGTTTCCTGCATTGGCATCCTGTAGATAAATCTGTGCTTGGTCTTCAGTCGTATTATAGACTAAAGTACCATAAGCAGGTGTACCAAGTGCATTAATCTGCGATTGGTTCAACGGTGGAAGATTTAACTGTTCTGATATAGACCAAGCAGTTACAAGACCTCTTGTACTTGCCTGTATCTGATTACCATTAATCTTTGTGGTCATAGTGTTCTACAGTCCTAATACTATTTAGATAACAAGTTCCCTGATTTGGATAGTATCATTTTGTTGTGGTGCTGAACTGATACTAAAGTCAACTGCATTACCAGTAACTGTGTAGTCTACACCTGGGATTTGGGCAACACCATTTAAGAATACAAGAACAGAATATGCTGTGTGACCTGCTGATATTGCAAACGAAGTTGTAGATCCATTACCTGAGTATGTAACACCGTTATTATTATTAGTAATACCAGTTGCTAATCTATACTTGTCAGCAGCACCATAAGTTCCAGTAACATCTAAGTTACCATCAAGGAATGTATTACCTAATATCTTCATCCTATTGGATGCGTCAGGCATTGTACCTATACCATAGTGTGTAACGTTACTAAATCTTCTTGCTTTTATTGGCGTGGTGTCAGTCATACCAAACTGATACCAAGTTCCTGCCTGATACATCCAACCCATTGAGTCACCTGCTACCCAATCAATGTTGTATATAATATCTCCGTCATTAAATGCAAGTGTAGCATCAATATCTGGTTGACCTGATCCATCATCCTCTGCTAGGAATGTCTGTCTAAGAACTGTACCATCATCATTTGAGTATGTAAGTCTTAGAGTCTGAATATTTTCCTGAGAAGTAATTCTCTTTTGGAAAGTAACAGGACCTGAGAATACAGATTCTAACTGGTTAGATGCTCCACCAATTACAGTCAGTTTATCAGTCAGAACAACCTCAGAGAATGTCTGAATGGTTGTATTTTCTTCACCCAACACGTTAAGTTGAGCAATATCCTCGTTCGTGATCTGACCTGTAACTGGGTTAATAACTTGGTTTCCAACGAACAGTTCACCATCAGAGTTAACACCAGAGTAGTATGCAACACCCGCTGCTTCTTTCAACGACTGTGACAGTCTGACTTGTGCAGGGGATAAAACTTCTACCTGAGTTGACGGGAACGCTGTTGAGTAATTTCCAGGTCCGAAACCAAGATACTCAAACGTGTGTCCTGACGCTCTAAGAATAGAATAACGTCTAAGTTCACATAATATAGGTGCTACTGAGTTATCTGCATTTAGTTTCAGTGCAATCTTTCTTTCTTCTTCATCACCAAGACGTGATGTAACAACAATACTGTTCAATGTATTTGCTGTAGTATTATATCCTAAGTTATTCTCTTGCTCTAGTAAGAAGAACTGTGTAGTTTCTTTTGTAATTGATAGTTGCTTATCTTCATTTGGATTTGGTGACGCACCATCTGTTGTTGTTACCTTACCAAGAATTTCATTATCTGCTACTGAAATAGCAGGTCCTGGGTCTGCAAGTGGATTATCTCTATCAAATGTAGGATATACATCAACAGTCTGCTGTGAGAAAGCAAAGTTATCAAAGTTTGATGTTGCAGGTGATACACTAGCATTAAGTATAGTTAGGTAATAGATACCATCAGCGACACCACGTTCAAACTCTTGGAATGTCTCAACTTCAAAGATATAATATGTCTTATCATATGCAGGAGAGTTAGTCTCAGATGATCTAGGTTGTATGACGAAACCAGTAATAGGAGTTCTAGGAACTGGGAACGCATCCTTGTCTAGTACATATCTAAATCTGTAGATTCTATCCTTAAGGTCTCTTGCATCGGGGATTCTTCTAATGAATGTAGTAGGTGTAAATCCTAAGTTATTGTACTGACTGTTTGCAATTAGAGTTGTGTAAATATCATTATTTGCTGAGTCAACCTGTATGTACCAGTTAGATTGGTTGGTATCATATTTAATTGGGTTTGCATCATCACCTGGGGATGTACTTGTAACTTCTTTTCCAGAAGGATCAATCTTTGCTGTATGTGTTGTAGGAGCAGACGCACCCGCTGCAACTAATAGTACATTAATCTTATCAGGTAATGTAGGTGAATCTTTTCTCGCACCTATTGTATAACCCTGTATCTTTGAAGGTGGTTTACCATTTTGATTAGTATAACCATAGAGATATAATTTTGTAGGGTCTGCTGCTGCTTTTATCTTTTGAATATCTAATGTAACCCAGTTGATTGATACCTCTGCAATATCTTCCAGTGATTTAGGTGGTATAACGTGTGTTATCTGCCCTGCTTTATCTTTTGTAAATGATGCTGACTTAAATCCTTTTGATCTTAAAGATGTATTACCGAAGTTACTGTTAGAGTTGGTGATTGATAAGTCACCGCCACTCTCTGAGAAGAAGTGATCTCCAAATCCAACAGCGAAAACAGAAACGACCTGTATGAATGAGTCATTAGATGCGTGGATATGAACGTGTCGCCAACCTTTCCTATACTTTGCTAGACCATCAATATGTGCACCCGAACCTGCTGCCTGTGCTTCATAGTTACCAGTTGAAGCATTATACTTAACAAAAGCACGGTCATCTTTCTGTAGAGAGATTCCCGTAAACTGTGCCACAACCATTGATTTGAAACCAGTTGCTTGTGAACCATCTGCGTGCATACCATTGATTCCCCAAACTGATCTTAGTGAACAGTTGAATACGTATGGTGATGCAGAGTCAACTGTATCAATCTCAACTTTAACCAGTACGTTAGAACCGATAGCATTACCAGTTGGTTCAGAACTCATCTGATATGTAAACTGGTTGCCTTGTGCTGACGTTACAAGGAAGGATCCGTTATAAAGATTCGCATCTGCCTCAGTTGGACCCGTGACCCCTGAGATATTGACCGCGACCCCGACAGAGAAACCGTGATTAACAGGATTATCTTGAATGTCAACAGTAAACGCAGTCGCTGTCTGTCCGTTTCTGATGATCTGTGAGACTCTGAATTCATCTGAGATAGGTCCTACAATTCTATTTTCTTCTACTCTTGCCTGTAACTGGTCTTGTGCGATAGTACCAGAAGTATCAGGAATTGTTGCATATGCTTTAGAAATTTTCTGATAGTAAAGATCTAGATCATTTCCATTTGCATATTCAAAACAAGTTATTTTATGGTGTGAGAAGTTAGGTGCAATGACATCAGTAAGTTCTGGTCTATAATATACACCGTTGTTGTCACCATCAAAGAATGACATCTGCCAGAAATAGCATCCACCAGTCAGTCTGAATATAGCAGAAGTTCCTGGTTCGTTAGCAGAGGATATACCTAATGACGCTTGTGTTGTAGGATATGGAACATACTTAGGTACAATTTTTGTACGTCTTAAGTCTGATCCAACAACAGAAACACCCCTTGGGCATATAACTCCACCATTAACAGAGTTAAATTTATATAAGATGTTATTTGAGGAAGTTAATTCAAAGTTAGAGTTCTCATCAAATGGAGTAATTTCTCCAAATGTTGCAACCCCAGGTCTATTATCAATTACATATTCTGAAGGATAAAGATATATACTAAATGCGTCAAATTCGTCATTACTTAAACCAACCCTATATGAAAATCTTGCCACCTCTAAGAACGCACGTTGTAACGTTTTAAAAGGTCGTAACGCTGAGTTACCTCGGTTGTCATACGCATCCGACGCATCAAAATCATCAGGGTTGACGTATATAATACGACCAGTCCTCGATGTGATAATATTTTTGAGACGGGTTAGTGCCATTTAATTTTTATCCCTTAATTACTATTTAGATTCCACCTGCGGGAGGAACATAATCTACGATAGTATAGTCACTTACATTGTTAACAAATCCATTCACTTGTGCACTCATATCTGCACTTGAAGCATATACAATCAGATGAGATCCAGGTCCTATAACTAAACCTTTATGTTCTACTGTTGCGTTAGCACCAATAGCAGAATCATAATAGAGATAATCTCCAGTCTCCACATCAGTTGAAGCAGTCACACTACTTACTGTTGCTATTGCTCTTGTTGTACCCTGTACAGGAGGAGTATCTGGGAATGTATCAGACCCTGTGAAAGCAGCAGGTGAATCATTATCAACAAATACTTTCAACTTACTTGTAGCAGTGTCCCAAGAAGTTACGTAACCGAAAGCACCTGCTGTCACAACACCAATGGTTTGTGATGCAGTACCAACTGTGAATGTATTACCAGTTACAGGAGTTCCAACTACATCATAGATGAATACCTCTGTAAAAGTAGGATCAGGGTTTATATCAATAGATCCAGAGTATCCTGCTGTACCATCAGCATAATAGAATATAGGATCAGGAGTCGTAGCAGAAATTGCAATTTCAATGTATGCAGTACCACCAGAACCTGCTGTACCAACCTTTGTAACACCAGTTGTAAACTCAGTTCCTGGGGTTGGAGTAGCGTTTGTTCCATCATTAACATCAGAAAATCTTAATGCTAAAGATGTATTTGTAGAATCAGAAATATCAAATCTATAAGTTTGATCCGTATTTAACTGGAATGTTGTATCTGGTTTAACTTCTTGTCCTGATACAGTTGCCCAGATATATCCTGCTGTAAATGTTTTATCAGTTGTGATAGTATCTTGAACAACAGCAGTTGCTCCTGATGTACCACCTGTTAATGTTTCACCTGTTTTAAAGATGTAGAAACCTGCTGAACCCGCTGCTGTTAATGGAGTAACTGTTACACCGTCGTTATGGTTAGCATCAGTTGTACCCATCATTCCACGAGTAACTGTAACGTCATTAGTAGAAACGTTAGTTGCTTGCATAATTTCATTACCAACAACAATGTATGAACCAGAAAGTATAGCAGCACCACTGGTTACAGTTAAAGTTGTGTCTCCCGCTGCGAAAGTACCACCCTCGTTAATAGTTGTGGTAGTTCCTGATGGAGTATATGCTGTTACGTATTGACCTGGGGTATGTGTTGCAGGAGTTGTACCAAAGGTTCCACGTGTGATTGTTAATTGCCCAGGTCCTGTAGTACCTGAGTCAAATGTTGCAGCAGTGACAGTAACTACCTCGGCAGATGCAATTCCGTCAGATAAGAATAGATAATCGTTAGCATTAATGTTTGTGGCAGAAGTAACAGGTACTGAGGTAACACCAGTTCCCATATTTGCCATCTCAATATTTAAACCAGTAGAAGTTGTTCCTCTATATGTTGCAGTCAATGTAGAAACACTACCAGTTATTGTTTCACCACCTTGGAATGTACCCGCATTTTGTGCTGAGTCAACTCCGATAGTACTTGTGGTTCCAACTTTTACGAAGTAGTTAGTAGTGGTTGTAGTTTTTACAACGTCAGCAAGTTTTGCTGTAAAATTACTTTGACCACCTGTAATTGCTAAACCTGGGGTTGCGTCTCCAATAGTCAATCCTGGGTTTAGTGCGATCTTATATTTTGATACTACATTACCTTTTTGAAATTTGTAAGTATTAGCATCAAGTGTAAGTTCTTGAGTGTAATCTTTATGTGCCAGTCTGTACGTTCCCGCTGAACCTCCACGGTTACATACGTGTACAACACCCGATGTAGTGTCGTTAATATCGGAACTGTATAAGACTGTATTTGTAGTTGCAGACGGTGCTACCGCTGCTAGTCTTCCTGCTTTCATTTTTTAGTTACCATCCTGCTGCAAAATGTTGTTGTAATCTAAGTCTGCCACCTAGATCTGGTGCTGAAATTGGACCACCGAACGAAACACCCAATGTGCCTACGTTCGCTGTTGATAGTAGTGTAGCATCAGCATCAGGGAACTGAATTGTTTTAGTTCCTGTGATGTTACTTAGATCAAGGTTAACAATCCTTTGATCATCTACTTCATCAACTAATTTTAATGCGACAATAGATTTGTTGCTTAAAATCTGAGTTGCTTGCGTCGCAACTAAAGTGTTGTTTGCAAGTATATTTGTATTTAGGTTAGTTGCAGGGAACTCATATTTAAGAGTAGTTGCACCCGAAACATTTGCTAAGTCAAGGAAAATACGAGCAGTAGTATCAGCACCACTAACAAAGTAGGGGTCTGCATAGTTTTTGTTCGTAAGGTTTTGAGTTGCTTCAATACCTGCTACTGTGAACGATTGATCAGGGAATGTAACAGTTCTATCTGTTGTAAGATCACCCGAAGCAAACGTAACTTTTGGTGTTGGTGCATTTGGATCTCCCGATGCAATATCAGATATTGAAGGGTTGATCAAATTCTTGTTACTAACGTCTTGTTCAGTAATAGTATCTATCAGAGTTGACTGTGATGCTGAAGTTCCATAGTCAGGTAGTCTGTAGATATGTTCTACTGGTGATTCCCAAGAGTCAGTTTCAAACTTTGCTATCTTTCCCGCATTTGATGAACCAATTATCTGTAAGTTACCATCCTGTATGATGATAGTCTTATTAGATATTGTCTGTGCAGTGTCATTACCTATAAGAGTTGTAGATGTGAAACTTCCTGTGTTGGGTAAAGCAAAGGTACGAATACCTGCACCTGTTGCCACATTAGAAATCTCAAACTTTGCTCTTTTATCAGGGTTCTGATCATCTGCTAAGAAAAAGTTAACATCTGTAAGTTCTGTAGGTCCATTCACTAAAAATTTCCCAGAACCTTGCGGTCTGAGATCTATGTTCACATTGGATGAAGTTGTGTCACCTGCAATCAATCGAATAGTTGCTGATCCATCAGCATTATTCTGCTTTCTATAGTACATAGATGATGTACCGAAAGCAAGACCTATTTCGTTATATGCGTTTTGGTATAATCCAGTGTCTCTATCCAAATCAAAACTAAGACCTGGTGCGGACTGTGACCCTGCACTAATTCCTTTGAAAAGTTGGTTTATCCTTGCTTTTCTATTTGGTATTAGAGGGTCAGATATGACAACAGGTAGAATCGCTTCACCAGTTAACACTTCATCCGCTAGAGTCTCTAATTGTGAAATTCTCTTTGTTCCCACAGCACTCAAGCGTTATTTGATACAATCTTATTTATACAAGTTCCACCTGTCCTAATCCCTTTGTCTCCAATCATCTGATCTATTGTCGTTATGAAACCAATCTGCTATGTCATCTGCACCGCTGAAACCCTTTTTATGTTTACTTGAATCCGAGTCTCCTATATCCAAGTACTTAAGAAAAGTTGAGTCATCATCCGTTTTTAATCTTCTTGCCTGACTTAACATTCCTCTTGCTGATGTATTTGCTTTTGATAATTTCTCTGCCCATATCATATCATCTAAACTTACTTCTTGGTTTGCTGCAATAGACTTACAGATACCTTCTAACCGAAGGCGATAGGCAGTTGATAACATAAATTAATAAGTAATATTAATTTTATTTATCTGCCAGATACCTGTTGTATTAGTGTGTCAATAGATCGAGACATACTGCGATAACCCGTTCCAACGTATAATTGTCCTAGAAATACAGACACGGTTGCTGCTCCCCAGAATACATAATACCATTTACTTTTAATTTGGTAGCGTTTCATACTATAAATACTGATAGAATTAGGAATAAGTCAATGCACTGAGACCTGCTTTACATTATATCATATAAACTGAAAAGGAGCAAAACTTATGACACATAATATTGTCCCATACAATCAACTCAGAAATTTTCAACCATCAGAGGATCAGATGTTAGATGAATATTATGATTGTATTGTAGAATGTAGAGAAGACCAAGGATTATGTAAACGATATTGTCGTTCTATCCTTGAAAGATAAAAAGAAAGAGGTCGCTAGGGGACCTCTTTTTTATTCGGGAAATTTTAACATCGTATTATGCTCTATCGTTTTTGCAGCGTCTGCTAGTGCGTCTCTGACAGTAGGTTGTTGACCTGTTGCCTGATAAGCAAGATTATTTTGGTCTGTCATTGACCATCTCCACTGGTGCATTTCATTACAATACCAGAGTTGTATTTGCATATGGTGTTCGTGTAAGTTAATAGGGGATCTCCGTATCGCACTTAACTAAGTGTGCGTCTAATTCAAATATAATCGGGTGACATAACTCTTGTATTAAATATGATGAGGATTGATAGATTTCCTCCATAGTTAACCAAGTATTTCTATTTGCCAACTCTATCATATCTGAGTCGGGTCTGTTAATTTCGTCGAAAGTGAATGCTAAACCATTAAGATAATAAATTCTACACAATCCTATCTTGACGACATAACGGAAGTCGGAATAGATGCGGTACATTTGCTGAATAAGAAAGGACCTTTTTTGGAACCCCAGAGCAATTCCCCTTCCTCGTCATACCCCTTATCATCAGACTCAAAAGAATCTTTAGTTAAAGTTATTGTAGAAACAACTACACCTCTGCCATTGTGGGCATCTGGTTCGTTCTTACCTATCCAACCTCTTTCACTTTCAGTAAAGATTAGACTAGGCATTTTTTTATCAGCGTTAAATGTTTCTAACAGTATGTGATCTTTTTTAGAAACGACATTGTGTGTTCGCTCGCGATACACTTCTCCGTTCCAGTCATACCACTGTTTTGAACTCAGACGACCTTCATCATTGAAATACCAATAGTAATGGATATATGCAAATGAAGATGGCCACATTTGTGCCTGTCTCAAATTATGCCAGTGGTGAACCAAAAGATCCAGAAAGGGTTGTTGATCCATCGTATATTTTATATATTATAATTGCTCTTTGAGTTCACCTAATGTTTCAGTCACGTAACTTTTGACTTCTGCATCACTTGGTAAGGTAACACCAGGTATAGGAGGTGGTGGACCTGTCATAGGTATAGGTGGAGTCTCTAATGCTTCTACCTGTAACTGTCCGTCAGGGATTCCATTCATTAGAATGTTTCCTTTATCTCCTTCTATAAGAACTGTCTCTCCTCTTTCAACAAGTTTGAAAACAAAATTTAAGTTCTCAACTGCTTCATCTTTTGTAATTCTGATCATAATTGATAATGTCTTTTATCTGATGGAATTGATGATTGAATTATTTCAACCATCTCTTGAAAATTTTTAGCACCTTCTTCATCAAATTCATAAGGAACTATAGTTTCATCTCCTTCACTATTTAAAATAGTTACGGTTCGTTTTGGAAAGTCAATAATGACTTCTTCGATTGTGGTTTCCATTGCGTCCCAATAGTCTTCAATCATTATAACTTAATTTAACATCAATGGCAACCCGTAAATATTGGTAGGACCAACTCTACAACCGAATGATGCTTTACCTGCTGTTACACCGTATCTTATAGTTCCTACACCTAGAACACTATTAGTAATAGCACCTATACCTTTAATTCTTTCTGTGATAATTGAAGGAACACCTGCACCAACACCAATCGTTGCTCTAACAGAACCAACTGAACCACCCATAGTTTCAACTATACCACAAGGTTTTGTAGTTCCCACAACAGAACGTATATAAGCAGCAGGTAATAAAGATCCTGTTAATCCTTCACTTTGTAATACAACATCAGGACCTTTTATCATAGTTAATCTACCTGTAATAGCAATAGGTAGAGGATTTAACATACCAATCATTGTATAGATTTGGTTGTTTACAAAATTAGTTTCCCAAGCACATTCGTTGATAATCTCACCAGAAATAGCATTCATTAATGCTTGTGCTTTATTGTTGATACTATTTGCATTGACTTCATAGTCGCCAATAGCAGTCATTGTCATATTTGCTGCTTGTATTCCATAAGTTCCTTGATAGTTTACTTCGTGATCAGCAGCAACAACCTGTGTAGATTTTGCTTGTTGTGTTCCTGCTGTAGATCCATCTTCACCTTCTACACCAACACCATTTGATGCGTGTTGATCGTGTGAACCACCAACTTCTACTTTAAAATCTCCATTAACTTTTAAAGTGTAATCACCTTCAATAGTTACACAATGATTACCTTTGACGTTTGTACATAAATCCTTACCAACAATTTTAGTTTCATTTCCAGGTTGGTTATAATGTGTATTACCAAAACGATCTGATATTTTAGTCTGTCCACCTGTATCCATAACGATAGTCTTCTCTTTACCTGCGTTATTATCTTGGATAATAGAAGAACCATTCATAAAGGTTTGCACTTCCATATCATAGGATTTTAGACCTTGATACATTTCAGTGATAATATCACCTTGAGTTTGTGGTTTACCAGTTACAACATCTATACTAACCTCTCGTGTCATAAATTCTGGAGCAGTTGTGCAACTGCTAGATCCCCACAATGGCAACCAGAAATTACTCTTAGATTTTCTTATCTGTCGTCCACAATTTTTCTTTGCTAATAAAGATGTAATTAAACCAAGAATTATTTTTACAATATTCTGGAAGTTTAACTTACTAAAGTCCATTTGGAAGATACTTTGGATCTTACCTACCATTGATCTAAACTTACCAATAGCATCTCTTGCAGTTGCTATCGCAGAAACAATAACATTAATAGTTTTAGTTATCTTTTGTAGACCTGCTTTTATCTTACCCATTATGGCACCTACTGCACCACTTACAGCAGTAGCAATACCATCATATACCTTCTGTACTATCATACCTGACAACGTAGCAGCAAACGCAGCGGTATTACTAAATGCAGACGATATTAGACCTAATATATGTGCTGCCTCAAACTTACAGAATATAGTGAAGAGTGATGATGCTACATCCATTAAAGTTGTGATAATACCTGTAGGTATAACATTACTAAGTAATGATTTTAGTTTTCCTATAACTGCTTCTATAACTTTTGCCATCACTTCTTTCATCCAAGACATAATGCCTGAGATTCCATTAGCGATCGCTAGGTTAATACCTTTCATTGCTTTATTTAATATTTTATTATCTACCTTCTTACCTGTAATAATAGAAATCATATTACCCGCAGGATCTTTTGCTAATGATGATGCAAGATTACCTGCTTCTCTTAACATTCTCTCTAAATCTGTCTCAAATCCTGCTCCCGCAGGTCCTGCTGCTCCATCTGCAATACCAAAAATATCGGTAGGAATCAGCATAGGGTTTGTTGCATAATGTCCTTCAAGTCCTCTACCTAAAATACCAAGAATACCTCTATCTGTTGCTTCTCCACCATCTGAATTTGCAGGTTGTTCTCCTGTCTTATTAAATGGAGTTCCTCCTGCTACATCGGTTCCTGAGTAATCTTGTGATTGCTCTGGTAGTGGATCTGGTGCCTTTGTTGGGTCTGCTATAACTGTTGTAGATACATTTGAATCTGATCCACTCTCATCCGACTTAAATCCTCTAAAAGAACCTATAACAACTGGTAATTGTGCTTCTTCTCCATCTAAGAAAAATCCTAGAACCTGTGCACCAACTTCCAATGCTGTAGTTGTTCCTGTATTTTTTATACCTGCTTGGTCTGTAGGCAACAAAACTTGTGCCCAAGGCAATGACTTAGTAGGAACTGTAGTTAAATATGCTTCTTTTGACTGAGTACCTGTGTACCAACCTAAAATACGCACACGAACTCTACCAATCTCTTGTGGATCTTCTTTATCCTCGACTTCTCCGACCCACCACGTGAATCCGTCGCGACCCATCACATCAGTTGTACCTTGTAAAGCAGTTGTCATTGTTAAGTTATCCTCCGTTTTTATTTATGCGTAGGAGATCCATCCTGTAGCGATTATTTTCTCTTCTGGTGACGTAAGACCGTGATGAACGTGAGTCCAATCTGCTGGCCAGAACACCGTTAAACCTTTTTCAGGTTTTATTTTTCTGTCTTGATGTATCCAGTATGTTTCACCACCTTCATTAATTGTATTTAAGTAAGTCATCCAAGCAAGATGCCTATAGGATGCAGTCTTACCAGACCCGATTCTTTCACAATGAGGGCGGTGATAACCACCTGTATTTGCAGGATACCATTGTATATTGAACGGTTCATTCAATTCAACGGGTGCCATACAAGCGTACGGGAATCTTTCAAGGTATTTATCAAGAACTGTTTGTAGTTCTCCTAAGAAAATACGAACTGCCTTATCATTGAGAAAAGGAGGTATTGCCATATCAACAGACTTCTTGATGGTAGGGTCTACCCCATCAGAGAACTCTCCATTAACCTTTTTAAGATAAGTACAATTATCCCAAAATTCCAGTAAATTGTCAATAGTGAGATCACTTATATGATCTCCATAGATAAAATCAGTCGTCATATACTAGACACTCTGGTTCTTCTGGATGCTGATCGCACCATAGTTCCAATGCGTTAGGGTCGTGATGATCTCCTGCTTCTATCTCTTCTTTATGATGTGCTGCATACTCTTCTAAGTCGTGCAGTTCTTCTTTTGCGTGTCTGCGTGCAGCAGGGTTCATTGTTGGATCATCAATGATGTCCTTGTCTTTTTTAATGTGATCTTCGATGTTTTTCATAAAATGCTGTCCTTTGCTAAATTTAGTTTGGTTGTGATTCCTGGTGCTTCCCACTTGTGTTTCAAACCAATCACAATATACTTACCAGAATACAATTCGTCAAGTTCCAAACGTTCGGATTGCCCTTCAGTCTGTGACATAGGTATTCTGACATCAATAATGTCACCTGCATCTATGGAAATATTTCCAGGGACTGTTATATCTAGTCTAATAGTATTTAACAGTTGCCAACGTGATGCAGAATATGCTGAACTTGTAACGGAGTCAAAGGTCATATTCTTTGACGTACCTTCTGGGTTTGTTGAATTTTGAGCATTCTTCATACCTGGAAGTGCTCTAATCTTCATACGAGTTGGTTTTTCTTCTGAAAAATACTCGTCATTTGCAGTAGGGTAAGGGAAACCACTGTTTAGATTACTAGATAGATTCCATACTTTCTTAGCACCCATATTAACTGGAGCGTTTATAGATCCCGCAGGTGCTGATCCTGCTTTATTAGTTTCTGCTGTACCACCTGAGTTAGGTAAAAATCCCTCAGTCAAAGCGGGCATCAGTATTCCAATAACAAAATTACTATACAGTCCAGTACGCATCTTTTCTAAGTGATTTGCACGATCTGGATAGTTTATTGACTCTATATTATAAGCGTTTGTATCATTATCTGTCAAGTTTGCTTGTACATAAGTATATACTTTGGGGTTTGTAAAAGATGGATTCTTCTCGGAACATAGGTAATCCATTGTTGCAAAATTCATACCTTTACGTGTTTGCCAGTACATATATCCAGGTCTTTTTGATACTGAACCTACAATTTTATCTGAAATATATGAAATCACATCATAGGGTCTCCAAGACGTAGATATAAAACTAAAATTACCAGAAGATTCTTCCCAATGGTTGTGTTGTGTTTCTTTTAGATATGTCTTCTCAACATCTTCAACAGTATCAGATCCCTTTTGATCTTCAAATGATTTAAAAACACGATTGGTTTCATTTAATGCTGTGGAAGGTGATGTGGTATATAAAATGTAAGTCTGTGCACGTTCTGATTTTGTAACGTTACCAACTTTATATACTTTTTGTATTATTTCTAATTCTTCATCACCTGATGAATCAGTTTTCATAGAGAGTCTTATATACTCATTACCGTTTAATTTTAATGCTAAATCTATGGTGTCATAAATCACTATCTCCATTCTCATTGTAGGAGAATCTACAGAGGATATAATATTAAATGCAGAACATAATCCACGGAGATCAAAAGCATTTTCTCCACTAAAACTTAATTGAGACAAATCCTCTTTAGGAGAAGTATCTTTACCTAAAACTAAAAGACCAAACTCATCTATATTGTAACCTTTGGGTTGATAATCTGCCATTAGAATAAGTTACTCGGTGATGTATTTTTCTCAGTCATATATCCAAATCGACTTTGAATATAACTGTTAATCTCATCTGGTTTAGATGGGAGAACAATTTCTTGATCAGATCCACCTCCCTGCTTTGTTAGGAGAGGTCTTTCTATTACATCTAAAACAACAGTTTCTATATTTGAAGTTAATGCAGCACTTTCTAGTTGTTCCTCTGCTTGATTAACACTACCTATTAGTGATGCTAACATTGTTCCTGTGTCACCTTTACTACCAATAATTGTTGCTGCTTCTAATAATCTTTTTATAGAAAGACTAGGATCTTTACGGGTATCTGGTGTATCTATAGGAACTATCATCTCCTCTCCGTGACCTACAAATCCACCTATTGATCTACTCAATATAGGATTGAATCCTACAGGATAACCTGATTGTGGTCCACGTATTAGTCCACCTTTACTCATACCACCTTTCAAACTTTCAAGCATTGCTATAGTATCGTTCCAACTTCTAGTACTCTTACTTACTGCACTTTCATTTGCAGGTATCTCATCAAAGAACTTTGATAGGTTTAAAGCAAATTGATTTACATCTATCTGATCACCCAAGAAATCTTGGAAACCTGCCATATTCTTCAGTTCTTTGAAGATAGTATCTTGACCTGCGGGATCGAATTTGAAAGTTTTAGGGTCTTTACCAGAATTTTTTAGTGCTGCTAAAGCATTAGATAATTTTATACCATAACGACCTATCTCTGTACCTTCACCATACAGTGCAACTAATTCTTCAACAGTTTTCTGAGTTAAGGAAGTATCCATACCATCAGGTATTGCATCATATCTATTATTAGATGCCTCTTTAGCGATAAATTCACCTAAGAAATTAGATCCCTTTAATCCATATGTAGAACCACCTTTACCATCAAAGGTTTCCTGTTGAGCAGACGTTACCCCTGAGAATGTATTAGAAGAAGTTATACTCTCTTCTGTACCTCCACTTCCTCCTGATACCCAACTTAAAACTTTTGTTAAACCAGTTAATAATGTAATTAAAGGTGCCATAGCATACTTGCCTATGAAACTTGCAATCTCTAATATTCTAGGCATATGTGGTTCTATAAAATCAAGAACTTTTCCTACTGTTTCTGCATATTGTACAAAGAATTTCTTTATTGCATCACCAACTGGTTTTAGAGTTTTATTGACCCACGCACCAACTCTGGCAAAGAATTTCTTTATCGGTTCTATAATATTTTTTACAATAGGACCAACATACTTACCTACGTGTTTACCTAAAAATCCACCAAGAAGATTACCAATAGCACCACCAATTCCAGGTAATAACTGATTTCCTAATGCACCAAGTGCCATAGCACCAGTTGTTGCACCAACTCCTCCACCGACTGCTGCTGATTGTCTATCCTCTTCTGGAATATCCTCATCATTCATTATATCATTATACGCTAGGAATCCTTGTCCTAAACCTAACGCTGCTTGACCAAGAACATTACCACCAAATACTTTTGCTAAGTTAAGAACACCTTTACCAACTAACTGAAGCATACTACTGAATGCTTTTAACATTGTTGCAGGGTTTTTTAGAAATGCTAGTCCTGCTCCAACTAAACCTACTCCTGCTAATAACTTGGTTGCACCTCCAAGTCTCGTCATAAATGACTTTCCATCACCAAATAATTGATTCCAAGATTTACCTATCCAACTAACTATCCCTGATACTACGTTCCATAAACCTTTTAACATTATTCCAAGTCTATTCATTATCTTCGTCAATTTTTTCTGATTCTCATCTTTAGAAATCCAGTCTAAAGTGCTAAAAATTAACAAACCTTTAAACAATTTACCGAGATTTCCCATAAAACTCGAACCAGTTTTACCTAATAACGCACCAACAGCAAAACCTAAAGATCCTTTTAAGAATCCTTTTGCCATTTTAGCAGCATTTGATTTATCTCTGGCAAGTTGATTTTTTCTTGCCATCTCTGCTAGTTGCTGTTGCTGATTTAATCTAGTTGTTAATATTGCAGTACCTATACTGTTTACAGTTGCTCCTAGGGAATTAATTGCAGTAATAGTCGTGGAGAATTTAGAACCCGTTACTGTCTTATTGCCAATAGTAACCGTCGCACCTTTATCCTCTGGGGGTGTGATAAATTTATAAAATCTTATTGACTTTTGATCTGCCATTAGTAAACAGTTGCCTCATTCTCTTGATATTGAACACCTAGTCCATCATCTGTAGTAACAGAAGGTTGAACAATAGGTTGAACAACAACTTTGTTGTCTCCTACCTTATATACCTTTTCCTGTTTTAGTTCTCCACCATTGTTAACAACAGTGCTAGTTATCTCTGATGGATTAACACTATTAGTTAGGATCTTTTCTTCTTCTGGTGCAGGAAATATCTCAGGATATAAATCTGCAATATCCATCCTACCTTTGTTATATCCACCTTCAACCTTATGGTTTGTAAATGCTTGTAATAAAAGGAATGTAGATTTTGATGTTAATTTTTTATTACCTTTACCACCCTTTTTATATTTTCTAGCATCCATCAATTCACCTATTTTATCACCAGGTTTTACTCTTGTCTTATGATTAATCGTAGGTATTATGTTTCTGTATCCAATATCTTCATTTCCCGCATCACCTTCAATAATCATTCCTCCTCTTCTGTAATCACCTGACGATTTACCTTTCTGGTATCCCCATTGTCGAACTTTTCCTGCTTTTACAGCAAAAACATCTATTGGAAATTTTGTTGGATCAGTCGGTCTTACTACTCTACCACCTTTCAATCCTAATTTATCTTTTACAGTTCCTACTTCAAAATCTAAGAATCCACTTTTTAATGGAAACACAGCAGGAAGTAACGCAGTCACCTCTTCATTTGCTTGTGCTGTTTGTTCTGCTAATAATACTGCTTGCTCTTTTTTTAATTTCTCTTTATATTCTTTTTCTTTTGCAATACGTTCACCAACAGTATATCTCCAATTCCATCTTTTGAAGTCTGAACCTTCTTTTTTCTGTAGTTTTTCTAAGGTACTCAACTTTTTAGTTGAGTCAACTAGGTCTATTGTCTTGTTTTCTGTTTTTGCATCTATTTTTTGTTGATCATTAGCAAGAGGATTTATAGTTACAACATTATTAATCAACTTTTTACCTGAGTTGACCAATCTCATTAATTCATATAATGCTTCTTCTACCCAAACAGAATTTAATATATTACCAATTTTTTCTATTCCTGATTCTACAAGGGGTTTAAATATTTCTTTCATCTTGTCGAAAAATGGTGCCAATCCAGTACTCCACAAGTCAACAAATGCGTCTGATATTGGTTTGTAAAATGCCTTGAAGATGTCAAAGTACATACCAAATGCTCTCTTCATAGGTTTGAACATTGGTGTGAAGGCATCACCTAAGAATGCACCTATCTTGTCTCCTAAGAACGATCCTATTAACTGACCAACAATCGGACCGAATGGACCAAGCACAGGTGTAAGTAATGCACCCATAGCAATACCACCAATAGCAGCACCTGCACCACCACCGATAGCATTTTGTAAAGACTTACCTGATGACAATCTATTTGCAAATGAGAATATACCTGCTAATCCTGCCATTCCTCCACCTTTGAGGAATCTACCTGCACCTTTACCAAACCCTTTAAGGAATTTACTTCCTTTCTGTAAAAATCTACCACCCTTGACTTTGGCAAGACGTTTTAAACGAAGCATTCTTTTAGCACGCAATGCTTGTTTTAATTTTCTCTGTTGTATTATCCTTCTACCTTCTGCAAATCTCTTACCTGATCCTTGTTTACCAAATCTAAGAAAATCTACCATTTTCTTCAATTTTTTAAAATCACCTATCAATTTCCACGGTCTCAATATTCTACCTGCTATCCATAATCCACCTATTCCACCTATAACTTTTAATATTCCCATTATAGGACTATTTTCAGCAAGTCCATCAAATATTAAACCTATGCTACCAGATGTTACTTTATAAAGTGATTTAAACCAACCACCAATGACTGCCAAACCTATTTTTAAATCATTCCTAGTCCCAGGCATTTCTAAGAAAGATAATATCAACCACCCTGCTGCTGCCTTTGCTAACCATTTTAGGGGTTTTAAAAGTGATTCTAACCACCCCCATTTTTTACCACTCTTTTTAACTTCTTGTTTAGCACCTTTCTCTACCTCTTGCCCATTTATATTTTTGTTGTACTCCTCTTCCTTTTTTCTATCTGCTTCTAGTTGTCTCTGCCTCTCTGCCTCTGCACTAAGTAATGTACTCTGTTGTTTTGTTAGATCATTAATTAACATCTGACCAATATCTGCCACAGCAAATCCCAACCTATTGACACTAAAGGTCAAGGTCTTAACTGGATCTCCCGCAGGACCACTAGGTGTTGGTGCAAGAAATTTCTTTATTTTTAATGGTGCTTTCGTTGCCACTTATAGTGTTTGATGTTGTGCGTTCGCTGCTTTTTGACGTGCTTCCTCTTCACGAAGATGTCGTATGAGCATATTTACATAGACATCCCTCTCCCAAGGCATCATTTGTTCTAATTCTGTAAGACTATATTTGTGGTATTGCATCATTGCAAAGTTAACCTCAAATATATTCATCAATGTATCGTGTGAGAGGGCTATGCGAAAAAACTTGCCATCCCCTCTAGAACCATCTCACTTTTCTTTTCAGTCTTAGGATTAAAAACTTGAATAGTGTGAGATACTTTAGGCATTGTCTCAAAGAATTTCTGAACCTCTTGGAACTGTAGGTTATTCATACCTTCAAAGAAAGTTAGAAGTTCTCCTTTCTTGTATGCTTTTGCGTTTTCTACTTCATCACCGTTGGCAATTTTGTCAACACAATCTGCTGCAAGTTGGAAAATGTCATCAAGTTTAGGATCTTCTGATAGATTATTCTTCACAAATGTATCAATAGATGGATACTTCATTACAAGTGTGACATCATCAGTAATCTTTACTTTATTTGAATGATCAGGAGGAACAATAACTTCCACCTCCTCAAGATTAACTTCTACATCAACTTGAGTTTCATTATCATCAGGAGCAACTACTTTAAACTCACTGACTTCACCTACTGACTTAGCACGAATACGAAGAAACAAATATTCAATATCAAATGTAGCAAGTGTATCTATTTTTTTAACACTTGTACAATTTTTAATAATCTCTTTTACTGCCTTTATCATTTCCTTTTGATCTTGAGATTCCATTGCCATATAAAGCAATTTCTCTTCACGAACTAGGAAAGGACGGTATGTTACTTTCTGACCGAAAGGTAGTGTGCACTCATACTCAGGGACCACGAGGGTCGGCAATGGCATTGGCATAGTTTTAAATTCAATTCAATATGTAGTTATTTAGCACCCTAACTGAGGGTTACTTTCTCATCTACGTAATTATTTGAAGTCCAATCTCCCTGTGTGCTTATCTTTGCTTCCATACGTATTCTCTCAACTTGGAACTGAACATCTAACTTCATCAGTTGTGTCTGTTGATTATTAAACTTCATTGTACTTACATTAGTAGGGAAACAATTAAATGCAGTCCAACTTGCAGTTACTTTGTTCAATCTTGTCTGTCCTATTACCTTTCCGTTTTGATTTATACCTCTAAGCACATCATTAGATCCTCCTTCATACTTATCAATGTGTATGTCTGCTACATAATCCTCATAAAACATTGATCTATTCTCTGAGTCTCTACTTATGATTTGAATCCAACGATCAAAAACATACCTTGGCCACTGATTTATTGGGACTATGAACTGTATGTTCATCTCAGTTGTCTGTTGGAACGTAGCATACTTTCTTTGAATACCAAAGTTATTTACAGCACCAGTCATTAATGCTCTTGATGGAATTGTTACTTCATCTGCAAGATAATCTACAGCGTCCATCCATTCTCTTAATTCTACTTGTCCACTTGGTCCTAAAGTATTCGAGGTATTTGCCAACACAAAACGAGGAGGTTGTATTGAAACCTCGAATAGATTAGTCTTGGAGGGTCCATAGTTACCCTTACCTAGAAAATTTTGAAAACCTTTAAAATTTCTCATCTTTTTAGTGCTAATTGCGTTGGCATAGGTCTGTCCATATTATTAATAGTTACATAAAATTGTTCTAAGGGCATCAAACCTATATCTGCCCAATCAGATTCTGGTATGTCTAATAAAGCACCACGCACTCTATTCCTCAAGTATTTATGCACGGTAATAGCAAAAATGTCACCTGATATAGAATTACCTGCTGCTAATGCTTCACCCATCGCTGTGCGTTCCAATGGCATTACATAATGTAGGTTAGCACCCCAGAAATGATTAGCATCCTCATTCATAATGTAAACTAATGGAAACGCATCCCAATGATACATTTTTTCTTTATATTTTGGGTTTGGATAGTCAAAAAACACCATCCTACCTACCTCTGGTTGAACGTAAGTGTTGAGAGCAGTTCTTAACTTGTTTCTCCACCACTGTTTAGTTCTACCACCAGTTTGTTTTGCTTTTAGGTCGGTGAATGTACTCATACCTTTAGTTCCTTTTCGGTAAGTATCATAAATACCATTTGACGGTCTTTACAATAATCTCTTGCTGCTTTCCACTTTGCATCATTAACAGCGTAAGTTCTTACTTCATTCAGATACCTCTTTGTACGTCGCTGTTGTTTCTTAGGTGTCTGTGTCTGCTTAAGAGGTTTGACCTCGATAATAAGTCTCGTCTTCCTCCCTGCTTTTGTCCTTGCTCTGACGTAAAAATCTGGAAAATAGCGATGAACCCTACCATCAACAGGACTGATGTACGGGATAATAATTTCTTCACTGCCCCACTCCTCCACGTTTCTATTACGGTCACACCATACCATAAACTTCCTTTCCCACAAACTTCTATAAATAATGTTAGTAGGATCCCCTTTATATTTTCCAGGGTAACTTGGTTTGAATTTTCCTGAGTAACTTTTAGTCATAAACAAATGCCATTAGTATATCCTAGATCAATTCCTGGTAGTTCTCTCAACGTATCTGCACAAGATAGTTTTGAGACCAGTTTTGTTGACTACTTACAAATAAAAATTTATAATTCAAAGTCAGGTAATCCATACTCTTACATTGGTAACAGCGGTAATTACGGAACAGGACACGTCCTTGGTGGTGGTTCAGAGACTGAAGGTTCTCTGTCTGAAACTATTTATCTATATTTACCACAACAATTAAAGGAACAATACTCTACACAATATCAACGAACAACTCTAGGTGCAGGTGGTGTCGGTGCATTAGATGCAGTTGCAACAGCAGCAGCAGGAGGAGAGACAGATTTAGTAGAGTCACTTAAGACAACAGCAGGTGCAGCAAAACCTCAGTTTGTTATGGATAAAATTGCTGCTGCTGTAGGTACAATAAACACTGCATTAGGAGCAAGTGGTACTAACTTAGATGCAAATAGTATTGGTGCTCTAGTAAAAAAGAAAGTATTTAATCCATATCAAGAGACAACATTTCGTGGTACAAACTATCGTACACATTCATTTTCTTTTGAGTGTCAACCACGTAGTTCAAGAGAATCTAATGAGTTATATAATATACTGAATAAACTTCGTAGAGCAATGTTACCTTCAATGCAAGATGGGGAAACAGGAGACTTCACAACACAAGGAGATCAAAATCAAGAAGGAACAGCAGGAGATAATATAGTTAATGATATAGTAAGTGGATCAGCACCTGGTCGTTGGTTGCAGATACCCGATTACTTTAGACTTGACATCATTCGTGTAGAAGGCACACCAAATGCTGACGGTGAGATAGAACTAACTGGTAGTTCTCCTAGAGGTTTGAAAAGAATTATGCAATTCCCTACTAAATTAGTATTAAAGGATTTGAATATCAACTTATCACCCAATGGTCCATACAACTCATTGAAAGATGCGTTTGATAGTTCTGTTGATTATGGTCCTGCTTCATTCACAATGACTCTCACATTTGATGAGACTGCATTCCTTACTAGAGAATCACTTACACAGTAATGGCATACTTTAAATACCTACCCAAAGTTTACGTTAGAAATAAAACTAGAGTTGATGGTGGACAACCATACGAACTCGCAGTAAATATTTTTAGACGTATCAAAATTAGAGATGATCTACAAGGTTCATTGCTTGGATTTATTCAGTATGAAATACAAGATGGAACAAGACCAGATCAAGTTGCATACGAAGTATATAAAGATGCAGGTCTTGACTGGGTAATTCTTCTAGTAAATAATATTATAAATGTTAATGATGATTGGCCAATGAATCGTGAGGATTTATATGGTTATGTTCAAGATAAATATGGTTCTATCGAAGGAGTAAAACACTATGAAACGACCGAGTATAAGAGTCCTAGTCTTGATCTTGTCTTACTTCCTAGTGGGATTACTGTTTCGGAGTCTTACCAATACACGAAACCCGATGGCACCATCCTTACTAAATCCCAATCTAGAACTCCTGTATCCTACTACGACTACGAAACAGCAGTAAATAATACTAAGAGAAATATATATCTTTTACGTCCACAATATTTGACTGACTTTATTGCAGAGTTTAAGAGATTAGCAAGGTATCTTCCTAATGCTGAGGTTGATGAGACTGGTAACAAGAAAACTAAAGGGTCACTCGCTGAAGAATTTATTGGTCTACCTAGATACAATCGCCCAAGACAAAGCACTGCATCGACAGGTTCTGCATCTGGTGGTGGTTCATCTACAGCATTGATAGCATCAGGTGGTTCATCAGCAGCATCAACTACATCAACAGCAACCGCATCAACAGGTGTAACGTTAAGTACAACAGATTCAAATGCCTCTTCCGCAACGACTTATAATAATACATCATCTACTGATAGTTCTACCTCGTCAAGTAGTTCATCGTCTTCGTCCTCGTCCTCTTCGAGCAGCAGTAGTTCTTCTAGTAGTAGTTCTAGTAGTAGCGGGTCTAGTGGATCAAGTGGGTCAAGTGGTGGATACGGAGGAGGGTACTAATCCAAACAATACTCCAACGCTTTTTTAGCAGTGTCTTTTAACCTTGGTCTCTTCCAAGAAGCATAAGGAATAGTCACTAAAAATCCCAGAAGATCCGCATCAGGGTCCTCTGGGATTCCTATTGGTTCAACAAAAAATATACCTGCTCTCGCTACAGTCTTCCACTTACCCACATCGACAAATCCCAACCCTCTCAACGCACATTCTAGTTTGAGAGAGTAGCATCCGTCGATTAATTTCATTTAGAAACACCAGTTGTCGTCTTTGTAAAAATAACAAGGGACTCCGTGTTGATTGTGTTGATTCGGAACAAACACAGGTGTCCTAGGGGTCCAACCGTAATGATGATGATGGTGATAGTCTCCGTAGTTTGGTCTCTTACGGACAGGACGATACCAACAGTTCCAAGTTTCAAACAACTTATCAAATGAACAGTGCGAAGGTTCTACTTCAAACTGTCCGCTTTTTAATGGACCACGTTGACTGTGGTGTGCTGATGCTGCTTGAGGTGTAGCAAGTGCTGCTACTATCATAAGTGGAAGGATTTTCATAATGTAACCTCGTTTCCGTGTTCTGTACCTATTATACCACGAATGAACACATCATATGCTATACATAGTCGCCAGTTTGTAGACTGGTTGCGTTCTGCCCTATGAACTAACTGTGATGGGAACATCAAGAGAGTTCCAGGTTCGGGTAGAATAGAAAATTGTTTAGCAGTTGCAGGAACAAACCCTACAGTATCTGGTTCTAATGTGGGAACAAAACAGTTCTGATAGTGTGCTCCTTTATTAAAGAACAACCTACCACTCTCAGGGTCACACATTATATAGTAAACACCACTCATTACAGCGTTACTATGTGAATGCCAATCACAACTGTCTCCAGGTTTATGTGATGCTGCCCAAGACCTTACGATTTCTAATTCAGTTGTGGTCTTGATTAATAGTGTATTGTAACACCAATCCTCTACCTGTTTTTGTATCTTATTATATACAGCAGGAAGAAAGTTTAATATATTTTTTTCTTTAGTAATACTTTTGGTCTCAAACCTGTCCCACTCTTGT
>VMHT01051378.1_pt1 | contig 44538 bp, 85 predicted proteins | sample 4693611 | NCBI WGS metagenome assembly VMHT01 (sample SAMN12280063, study PRJNA550983) | marine metagenome | isolation source: seawater sampled from same location over 5 years 0.02-0.2 micron viral filtrate | place: USA: collected off the coast of southern California halfway between the port... ...
TGATCTAAAACAAAGTTGGTTACCGCTTGTGCTCTTTCAAATTGATTTAAGTCTTCTTTTGATTTTCCTAATTGTGCTGCATATTGTTTTAAAGCAGGATCAAGTCTTAAAATAATACCTAATTCATCAAGTAATTCTGGTTCTGCTTTTGTAACACCTCGAACAAGACGATTAAATGAATCAGTCAAGTCTCGCCCTAAAGCAACAGAAGTGTTTAATGCTGCAGCTGATAATCTCTCTAACTGCTCACCTGATAGACCTGCGGCACTACCTATAGCTGCTGCTTGTGATGCTTCTGAAAAACTTATTTGTGCTTTTGTTGCGTCTCGAATATCAGTAGCAAGTACACTATACATATTACCTGTAAGAGTACCATAAGCTAACTGCCCATCTAATAAATTTTTGAAATTAGCAGATTCTGACATAAATCTGTAAGCCGCAGACACAGCAAAGACCTGTGCTGCTAATGTTGCATAAATAGGTACAAGACCACCTGAAATGGTTTGTGCTTGTTTAGAAAAAGCTTTTGATGAGTTTGATGTTTGACCTGATAAAGATTTAAGTCGTCTATCGGATTCTGCCGTGCTTTTAGCAACAGAACCCATATCCTTAGCAGTACGTCTTGCATTTCTACCAAGTCTCTTTAACGAGCCCTTATCGGTTACGGTAACCTCAACTGAACCACCTTTTATCTTTTTTGCCATTACTTTCTTTTTATATTAGACGAGGATATTCCACCTGTATTCGTCGTGCTTGCACGTTCTTGTGCTTTTCTCTTATTACTCATTTCATCGTTTAAGACTTTTGAGTTTTCACTTTCTATTGCTTTAACAAAATATGTTGTCTCTTTTTTATCTACTATCTCATATATATCTAGTAGTGTTCCATAAGCTGACCAATCTTTTCCCATATAACTTCCACTCATACCGTCCCATCTATCTGGAAGTAGGTTATGAATTAGAAAAGCCATTTGAACTTCAAATGGAAAATCAACCATTTCAGGAGGCATTTTCTCTGGATCAGGTTCCTCTCCTGTTTGTTCACATATTTTTAAATAAGTTTCTACACCTATTTTAGCATATGTAAATTTTCTTTTAATAAGAGCAAGTATTTCTTCTACTTGCTCTTCGTAAAATTTTCTAGTTCTCCAACTGTTTCAGTGACCCACTGATCAAAGTCTACTGAGTTTTGCATAAGAACTTCAACGTTTTCTTGACTAAAAGGTAATTCTCCAGGCTTATTAGCAACATCATCTGCTGTTAATAGTAATTGTGCTACATAGTTATATGTAAAACCACTCCAACCTTTTATAACAGATGCTGTATACTCTGCTAAAAACTTTTCATCATCAAGTTGTTCTTCAAACCCTCGGGTTTTCTTGTTAAACTTTTGAGAGACACATTTTGCTCTCAGTTTTACTAATTCTTCTCTGGCAAGATAACAAAGTTTTACTTTGAATCCGTCCATTCCTGGATAGTCAAATTCTACTGTCTTACTTGGTGTAAGTAGTGATTTTAAACTAACCGGTGTTTTATTTTCTTCTGTCATTTCTTCTCCTGTAAAGTGGAGGGCCGAAGCCCTCCAATTAAATTATTTATGCTAAGTCATTACCTGTATAAGTTATTGTTGCTTCATAGCTACCTGCTGTTGATCCTGGATCAATATTTGCTGGTAATGCATGAAAGTTCACATCAAGGGATATAATATCTTCTATTGAATGTGTTGGAACTTCTAAGTGACAATTTGGCATTTGAATTGCAACTTTTGGCGAGCTTCCTCCACCAATGTTAAATGTTAAATCAAAGTCATTTGTAATTACTGAAGTTGATTCAATAATATCTTCAAATAATTCTGCAGACATTGATGTATCATTATTTAGATAACAAGTAAAGTTTCCACTTACACTTCTAGTTCCTGTAACGTTCCCTAAAGGTTGGTTAACTACACCAAGTGTTTCTGGTGTAAGGAAAGTAATATTATTTTCTAATGTTATATTCCCACCTGTTAAAACTAAATCATAACTTGAATTAAAGTTACCACTAGCACCTGTTGCTGTTGTTAGTGATGTTAGTCTATTTCTTATGAAATTATTTGTAGTTGTAGTTCCTTCACTAATTAACTTAGTAGGTGTTGGTTTATCTGCACCACTTTCTGTGATGACTTTACCCATACCACTCCAGTTAATTGTTGCAATTCCATCAATATCAAAATCGATACTTGCTGAATTTACAACACACCCTTCTATTTTATAAGTAAGATTAGTACCAGCACTTGCGCTGCCCATCTCAAAATAAAGATCGAATGTACCTAAAGCTGCAACTTCTGTTTGTCTGAAATCAACTACCATGCTACTGTCACTATTTGTAATACCACCAGTTCCATTCCATGCTGAAGCTGTTGAACTTGCGCCTATTGTAAAACCTGTATGTCCTACAAAATATGCCCAAAGTGCTTCCTCAACAGCGTGTTGTGGGTTTCCAGAAATAGAAGCACTTGGCTCCCATATATTTCCAGAACCTGCTGGTACTGCTCCAAACGGTCTCATATAAGTTGAAAAACTCCATTCTGCTGGTGCATAAGAATCTGTAAACATCTGTCTACTTCTTCTACTCTTGCCTGCAGCATCTGTCATTTCATTCAAAGTAATTTCACTTGTATTTGTAGCCTGAGAAAAACTAAAACCATCTAAAACAGGGATCTCCCACATAACTGCGGTTGATGCTTCATCTGTCATAAAAACTTTCGTATCCCGACTAAAATAAAATGTATCTGCCATTTTTTTCTCCTTAGTACCTTATCTCTGCGACGATCTCACCGATGCCGAGAGGTTCTAGTACTCCTTCATCTGTATCTATACTCAGAATGGTTGTCTGAGCAGTAGATTGCGTATTTCCGCTTCCGTCTGTATATGATATCGGATCATTATCCTCCAATACAGACTCCACGTCTTCTAGTAATTTCTCTAAACTGAGAATTACGTCATCTTCGTCTTGCACGTAACATCTTATTGTTAATTGCAAAAAACGAAATCTATGATTTCCACTTGCGTATTCACGAGTTTCATTACCTGCTCCTATGTGAATAGTGGGAAAATCTATTACCTCGTCCCAAAATTTTAGTCGAGAAGCTACTTCTGCGACATTTGTTCGAAACGAACCTGATCCATTAATTGTTTCTAGTAAAGTTTTTAAGGCACCTACTATTGCTCTTCTTCTTGTTGAGTATGTTCTTCCTTGTGCGCTCATTAGTGTCGTCTAAACCTCAAAAATCTATTCTGTTTGTTTGCTATCATTATCTGTCTTATACTTGTTTTAATGAGTTCACGAGGGTCTCTCAATGTACTACCTTGTTCAAATCCTGGTTCAAATGTTTGATAAGGATATTTCTCATAAGTATAGTTTACATTTAAGCCACCTGCATTTGACTTACTATCTGTAAGACTTGTTACTTCTACTCCTGTATTAAAAGGTCCTGCAAACGGTCTGCTTGGATTTCCTTTTCCTCTATATTGTAATCGAGGCGGAGTCATATTTCTTTTTAAAAATCTTGGTAGTTGAGCATTTACTATCTGCATTAAAGCTGCTAAAGAAGTAGTACTATTAGTTGTGTTTCTATTATATCTTTTATTCTTTCTACTTACAGATTTTGTAGTTGCTTTCTTTATTATACTACTTTGTACTGTTTTTGCAAAAGACTCTTTAAATTGTGCTGTTGTTTGTTTTTTCCCTCTTTTCTTATTCATTAAAGCTCTATTTGCTTTAAATCTCATATCAGGAGTTCCCTTTTGTGTTAAAGGTCCAAATATTCCCTTTATTATAGCTTGTGCTCCCCTTTCAGTATTTAAATCTTTCATAGATTTAGAAGTTTGAGCAGCAGAATCTGATAAATATTCTAATAATTCCCTTTCCAAAGCACTATATATTTTCTCTAATCCAGGCTTATCTCCATATTGCTGTAGTTTTTGCATTTTTGCATCACCTATTGTTATAGCTACATCAACTTTTTTATTATTTTTAACAATATCACTTACAGTAGTGCTATTTATATCAAAAAAGATATCAAAGCTATCAAGTACAAAATCAAATCCTAAATTAAAACTAGATTCTCCTAAAGTTTGTCCTGCCATCTTCTCTATAGAATTTAAATCTATCTTTTTTAGTTCTTCTATTGCATCTACTGTTCTTGCTGTAGTTCCTTCCGGATTTTCTTCTCCAATAACAGAATCGAAAGTATAGCCTGCTTTTGTAGTATCTCCTCCATGAAGCTTTCTAGCATTTGGAGTTGTTCCAGGTTTTAATTTAGAAGCTCCTATTGATGAGCCGTCTGGTAATGTTACGGAATTTCCTCTTCCTCTTTTAGTACTTTTTAAATCTAGTACTTGTATTAAAGATTTTTGTATTAAATTACTTAGTAAATCATTATTTGGCCCTTTCTTAGATACTACATTATCATATATATTAGGCAAAGGTTGTCTTTTTTGTTGTCTTGTCATTTTTGCCATAGCTCTCGATTCTGGAGTAGGAAAAAATATTTTTATATTATCTCCTTTAGCAAAACCTTTAGCAAAATAAAAACGTTTACCTTTTCCTTCACTACCCTGTTTAAAACCATAACTTGAATATGCTTTTACAATATTTCCTGTTGTCATATAACTGCTATATACATTACCTATTATATTATCTGCATTTTTAGGAAGTGTTGCTCCTGAAAATCTTGCGTCACTATTTATAATTTTTATTATGGCATTTTTTATTAATAAAACCATATGTGCTTTTCTATAAATCACATAATGTCTATGAGATTGATTTTGTGATTCATATAAATCTTTTATTGGTTTTTTTAATCTTGTTTGTAAGATTTTTATAATATTTTTTGCTGCCATTAGATGACTACTCGATAAAGATCAAGTACTCGTTTGATATGGTCAGGAAAATCAGTACTTGTTCTTAAGCCTGCAGTGCCTTGGTTTTGTATACTTGCTCCACCAAGAGTTCTTCGCTGCTTGTGCTCATCTTTCAAATAATAAGTAATTAAATCAAAAACTGCTAATTCCAGGTCTTTGGGTGCTGTTGAATATCCTGCCGTATATATAACTTGCACTGAGCCAAATCCTGATTTAAAAGCTTTTCTATTACCGCTAGAATCCAATCTAAAAATTGAATCACTTGCTGTGTCTATATAATAATCCGTATTGTTAGTAAGTGTTACATAGTCTGTACTCGGGTTATCACGTTCTTTAACTGATGTTACCGAATTTAGTGGTGTTTCACTCATTACTACTATTGATGTTATATTATCACTAATATTAAAAGTTTCTGTCTTTGCTGATGAAAAGAAGTCTATAAATGATGTACCGCAATATTTTTTCACCAAGTCTGAAACTTGGGGTACTAAAACTGTAAGTCGTGCATCATTCTGGGTTCCTGCTATTCCCTCTGCTGTCTTGTATTCTGATACTGTTACTAAATCTGCCATAATTGAATAAGTGAGGGGATAGGCTCCCCTCAAGCCTTTCTATGCTAATTAACTAGCGTCGTATTTAAAGCCCCATTTTGATGTTGCTCCTGAAATGACATCAGTAAATCCAAGTCTTTGTGAAGCCACAAGTACTCTTCTTTGATTCTCGACATCGTAATCAGATTCGATTGTAACACCTCTTAATCTCGGCATTACATAGTTTCTGGTATAAACAGCTACAGCTGCGTATTGAGAGTGTGCTTTTGCTACAAACTCATCACAGAGAATAACTCTTGATCCAAATACTTGACCAATTTCACCAGATAGCTTTGTTGAAAGATCGCCAACTAGATTGACATCTTGGAACTCAGCATCTTCTAATAGATTATAATATGCATCTTGTGATACTATATAAACTACGTCTGATGGATTGACACCATATTTACCCATATTCTTTCTCATACCTAATAGGTCTGAAGCTAAAACTGCATCAGTTGCTCCGAACGCTGCTGGTGAACCTGCACCTACGTCATCTGTGTGATGACTGTCAGCTTCTGCCATTTTCAATAGACCATCAAATATACCTGAAGTATATTGGCCTCCTGAATCGTTACCTAATAAGATAGCATTTTCAATACCCCTTGCGTGAGATCTAACCATAGATTCTCTGATTAAAGGTAATATTGGAATAATTGCATCTTCTTCAGTTTCATTTCCTAAGAAAGTTTTTGAAATCAACTTGTTTGTTGATAAAGTTCTTTCTTGCATTTGAATACCTGTAAAAGGTGCTGCACTGTTATCAGCTCTTTCTTCTAAGTTACCAAACGGTGCTGTACCACTACCTGTTACGGCTGTTGTAAATTCAGCATAACCTGCATCTGGTAAGATAGGTAAAATTTGATTTGCAGAACTCATTTGTATTTCTCTAAATAGAGGTGCTAATACTAATTCATTCTGAATATCTCTTTCGATGTTTGCTGAAACAACTTGCTCAAAGTCTGCTGAAGAAACTTCAACTGTTGAATGTTGATTAACTTTCTCCATTACACTTTTTGCATGGTTATTGTTCCAACCTTTACCAGTCGCTAGACCAGCAAATTTTGCATCTAATATTTCATTTTCAAAAGATTTTTTCCAATCTGCATCATTTCCTCTATTTGAGAAAACTCTCTTAGATTCTCTGATGTGTTGAATTTCTTCTGATTTTTCTTTGAGTTCTTTTTGAAGTTCACCAACGATTGAACCTAATTCTTCGTTCTTCTCGTTAAATCTTTTCTCAACGTCACTCATTAGTTGTTCTGCACCTGATAGTGCTGATATAACAACTTTCTTTTCTATTTCCTGTTGTGCTTCAACTTCCGCTGTTTTCTCAGCTTCTACTTGAGCAGCCTTTACAGCAGCTTCCTTAGCTGCTTTCTCTTCAGCTGCTTTAGTTTCAGCTTGTTGCATTGCTAATTTAGTAGCTGCTTTTTCAGCTACTTCTTTAGCAAAAGCGTCAAGGTTAAAGCCCTCAGGAGCTTTCATTTCTTCGCTCATGCGATTCTCCTTAATGTTGGCTTGCGCCACTTTAGACTGCCCAACTTCTTCAGTTTTAACTGAGTCTGCTGAGTTAGTCTCTATAAAAGATTTCTTAAACTCTTCATAGTCTGCCATATTATCAAAACTTTTTGCAAGAGAGAACATAGCTCCCTGATTGCAAGGTACTGATACTACAGAAACTTCGAAAAGTTCAGCATCTTTGATTCTTAATCCACCAGTGTCAGGAATATGATCTGCATCTTTCACACGGAAACCTACAGAAAATGCTCCAAGAACACCGTCTTTAATTAAATCAGTAATTTGTCCAGCTGCTTTTGATATTTTAGCAGTGAACTCTAAACCGTTATCTACAGTTCTAACAGCCTTCGCTCTTCCGATAGGTTGATCATGATTGTGATTGTATAGAACAATAGGATTTTGTAAATAATTATCTACTCCACCTTTTGTCCATGCTTCAACCTCAATAACATCACCTGCTCTATCTTGTGTGTTAGTGCTTGCTAGTCCTTTAATTTCAATACTCCCATCAGGTTGTTCACCTAATGATTTAAAAGTATTTGTCCAGTGAAAAATCTTATTAGACATCTTTCTTCACCTTTTTAGTAGTTGATTTCTTTGGAGCAACCTTAGGGGTTACTTTTTTAACTACAACTCCAACATTTGGGTAATAGTTTTTTACCATAGTCATCATTCTACTCCAAGAGTTAAAAACTCTCTTTACTTGAACCGACCTCATTGGAGTATCCGATTCTAAATTATACTCATTTAGTTCAAGATATTTACCTTTTTTGGTAAAATACTCGCCTAATTGATTTATCATTTTCATTCTGTTCATATTTATTCTTCCTCATCTTCTGTTGGCCTACCACCCTCGATTGGGTTTGCGGCACTACCTGCGATATTTGCAGGAACTCTTGGTGTATCAAATCCTTCAACTTTTTCAAGATTTAACTTCTCCCTAGCTTCATTAGGTGTCATAATACCTGTATTAACCAAAGAAGCATAGTATGCTGCTTGATCTCTCAGTTCTGGTTGTAGTGACGGAACATTTGTTACATCTTCTACTAATCTAAAACCGAAAAATCTTTCAAATCCTTTCATTATTTTCTTAACTATAGGTAGTATAGTTTCTAAATAATACATTCTCTGATTTGGTCTTATATTTGCATTATTACCACTATCCATAAGAATAGGTGGAACTCCTAACGCCTCAAGAATGATTCTCTCATTAGACTTAATTGCCTCTTGAAAATCTAATTCTTTAAAATTAACTTCTGTTAAGTTTTCAACTTCTAATCCACCATCTAAAAATAAAGGTCTGCGACCTCCAGTATTTGGATTGTATCTAGCGACCCAAGCCTGTAACATTCTTTCTTTTATTTTCTCAGAAAGAGTATTAGGACTTTTTAGTACTAAACCTGGAACTGCTCCATTCTTAAAAAAGTTATCTTGAAAGTTTCTCATATTACTAAGCAATTGCATAGTTCTATGAGCAGGTTTCAATCTTGGAACTCCTCTATAAATAGAATGAAAACTATTTTCTTTGATATGGATTATTTCATTTACTGAATAATCAATACTGTTATCAAATATATACTTACTTATATAAGTATCTTCATCAGTTTCAATTCTCATCTTATCTGCTGGTAGATGATACATATGTATGCCATCAAAGTAAACAAAAATATTACCATCAATAATTAAATCGACTAGTATATTTCTTTTGAATGTGCTAATATCTTGAAACGGATTTGGTTCTTTATTGAGTAGAAGATCTACTCTTGTCTTTCTTACATTTTTGAATATAGGTGAAGTGCCTTGTAGTTGTTCTTGTACTAAAAATGGGATATCAGAGCAATCATCGACTATCATATTGACAGCTCTATTAACTACTTCTAACTGCTCGTAAGCATTTTTATAGCTCGTGATATTCTCACGACTATCTACTGTTAGTCCTTCATTTCTTGAAATTACGTATTGAGAAGGATTTAATTTTTCTTCTTTTTTAGTATTTCTACCTAATAGAAAATCATACCATGCCATATTTGTCTCTTTGTTTACTTACCCATCTTTGCTGTTTTTCAGCGGTTATTAATTGTGGTCGTTTGCCATAAATTGAATGTAGTCTTAAATGATGTACATGGCAAAGTGTGACTGTTTGATTATAGATTTCGTCTTCAAACTCTTCTATAAACTTTTCTCTTAGATTTAAAATGTCGTCTTCATTATGGATTTCGTATTTATTATCTTTTATCCATTTATCTAATAACTCTGTTAAGCCGTAGTAATGATGAAAATCTAGTTTGTGATCAGATCCGCATATATAACAGGCAGACTCTTTTTTAAACTTAGATTTTGCTTTATCCCTTACGTATTTAACTAAATCTCTTTTTAGTGTCATTTCAATTCTTATGTTCTAATTGTAGCAGAAGTTTGAGTTAAAGTCAAGCATTATTTTTTCTAGGTGTCGTTAGAACGATGTCATACTTGTCTCAAACGAGTACAAAGCATATCGTAAAGCATCAGACATGTGAGATGCAGCATTATGCTTGGGTTTTTCTCTTAATAAGTTTGGATTTGGATCCCATTGGTATTGATCAAGAGCCCAAAGTGTTTCGTTACATTTTCCTTCGACAATTAATTTATCATTATCTACTATCGCTGCAACATGTCCAATCCCATCTAGCACTGATTTTTTGGCATTTAAAGTACTAATTCCATAGTTCTGAGCAAAGTCAAAACGAGTTTGTTGTGCAGCAGAATCTATGTAAATATAATCTATATTCCACTTTTCAATTAGTTTTGATATTTCTGTTGCGTGTTGTTCAGTTGTTCTTTCTGAGTCTAAGTATTCATCGAGTACAAAATATTTCTGTGTGTCCCAATCATATGCAATAACAACAAATGCAGTTGGATCTCGATAACCAACGTCCATTCCTGCAAAGATATCCATACGTTTTAGTTCGAGTTCTGATAAATCTTCTATGCATTTTTCGTGGTCAAAAGCCCATATCTGTCCTTCAAACACGTTGAAGTCTGCCATGTATTCTTGATTGAACTCAGCTTCTGACATTGTTTTCTGTGCCTCTGCTATATCGCTTTCTGATAATCTAGGATTCTCGTGATACGTTGCTCTTAATGATGCCCACTCTGGAAACTCGTCTGAGAATCCTCGATAGAAAAATTCAGCAAACCAATTATTTCTACCACGAGGTGTAGATATAAATAATGCTTTTGAATTCTCTTTATCTAGTGTAGGTCTTAGTGCTATATTGAAGGCGTCTTTGCCATCTACCAAAGCAGCTTCATCAAAAATAATTAAATCGTAAGATCGACCAACAACTGAATCTACTTGATTTACAGAACCCATTCTTATAGTAGAATTGTTAGATAGTTCGATTACTTTGTCTTTTGCATTATCACGAATCACTTCTAAATCAAAGTGTTTAATTAATTGTCTTTGTAAATCAAAAGAAATTTGAGAAAGCGAGTAGTTAGGCGACATAAGAAGTATGTGTGAATTAGGTACTAGAGAGACTAATTGACCTAGTATGTTTGCGATATATGTTTTGCCTTGTCGTCTTGAGACTGCAGCACACATAAAACGGTATTTAGGATTGTTAAGTCCATTTATAATACCTGTTTGAGATGAGTTCGGTTCTATACCTAGTAAATCTAGGTATCCTTCGATGGGCAATTTGATGAATCTTTCATCAGGAAATTGCATAAGAGAATCGGATAAAATATCCTTTCTTGAAATGTCTATCATTTAGTGTATTGTTACTTCTTCAAATAATTCGTTGTCGGGTTCGTCTAAAAATTGTCTATCCTCACATATATTATGTAGATAAATGAAACCTGCACAGAGTTCTGCTAACTCTTGCTCTTTTCTATTAAGTTGATCTTTTTTGTTTAAATATTCTAATATTGTTGCACTTTTTGATTGTAGATCATCAATCCAAAAATCTCTAGTATTCTTTTTGCCTGCCATTAACCTCTCCTTTTGAGACCTCTTGTAAATTTTTGTGACTTAGGTGGCATCTTTGTAGAACCTCCCTTTCCTGCCCACAAAACTTTATCAGCCCAGTATGCTGGTGAAGATTTACCTTTTGCAATATTTTTAGCATGTCTAGCCTTAAAACTTTTTCTAGCTTCAGGGCTATAATTATGTCCCATGCCTTGTGCACCAAAGCGGAGTACTTTAACTTTACCGCCAACTCTTGTAGCAACAACCGCTTTTTTCGATTTATGCTTTGGTGTCATTTTTGGTTTGTTTAAACGAGTCAATCCTGCTTTTTTCAGTCTTGCTTTTTCCGCTTTTGTTAGTGCCATTATCTTCTCCTTCTTGGAAATTTTGCTCTTGGTGGATTCTTTGTACTACCGAATCTTGGTCCAATTGCTTTTGGTGCTGCTGCATAAAATGCGCCTGCGCCATAAGGATTTTTAGTATTTACTAATGTTCCTGCTGCTGCATTCATGTCTCTTGTAACACCTCTCTTGAGTTTATGTTTACGAATCTTCTGTGTATTGTGTACTCCAGTTGGTCCGCTTAGAAAACCACTTGTTCTAGCTGCCATTTTTTCTCCTCAATGCTCTACGGTATACACCGTGTGAGCTACCTGGCATAAATCTCTTATCAGAACCTCTTCCGTGTGAGTGTATGCCTTTCAATCCCAATCTTCTTGCTTTTTTACGAGCTGCTCCGATTGTTTTATATACATCTTTATTTTTAATGTATCTTTTATGTTTTGTTTTGTTTACTGCCATTAATTTTTTCTTTTAGCTTTTACCATCTTATCTTTTATGTCTACTTTACCGTCAAAGTTTACATCTTGAAAAGTGATAATGTACCAAATTTTCTTTAAAAATTCAATCATTCTTTCTCCTGTTAATGAGTTCTAAATCTATATTTAGCCACGTCTTTTTTTCTTTAATGCTTTTTTACCTAACTTGATTCGTCTTGCTATTAAAGATTTTGGAACTCGTTTTCCATTTTTATATAAGTTAGAAATCTGCTTTATTACTTTTGCTAAAGCACTGCTTCCTTCATCGTACTTTCTAGGTACTCCGTGTTTGCTGTATGCTACCTTTCTTTTACTTTTTCTTTTTGGCACGAGTTTTCCTCACTGTTCTCTTTCTCTTGATGTCATTATCTTGTGAATGACCACCTCTCATGAAAGAGTTTACTCTGCCAAAAGCCCACTGACTCATAGACACTCCTGGTCTAGAACCTGAACTTAAAAAGGCACCTTGTCCTCTTCTATATACTCTTGAAAGCTGACCATAAGTAAATCTACTATTTTTTGCTTTTCTTTTAAGAGTATTTTGAACACTCACACTGAGTGTTTTTCTCTTTACACCTTTTCTTTTAACTGGTGTTTTTCTCTTTCTTCTCTTTACCGCCACGTCTTAACTCCTTTAATCGGACTCGATCTTGCTGTATTATTACAGGCACTGGGGTATTGTTATTTCCTCCCTTAGTAAAGGTTGGGTGAGACCATAAATATTCACATGTATTCTGACAATCATTTAGAGATGCCACATATTCGTCAATCGCATCAAGCGTTAGGTCATCACCCAGTAGATATATTATCACCTCCCAAGGTAATGTTTCAAAGTTTTGTTCATTTAATACTAAGATGTTTTCATCGAAGTCTGTTATTTTAGTAGTTCCATCAAGATAACTTTGATAACTCCATGGACATACTTTTTTTATAGAGTGAAAGTATTGTAACCAATTAACCTCTACTTCTTTTTTTCTTACCACGTTTCTTTTTCTTACCCATTCCTTTTTGCTTCTTTAGAATAGCGTCTCTTAAACCTTTTGGTAACTTCATTTGTTTCTTCGTTAGTGCCATTTATATTCTCCCACTGCCCTTCCGGACACTTTGCCGAATTAATAAGTACTTTGATCGGCATAAAGCACTTGCAACTATTGCAAGTTTTCCAATAACTATCAAACTCTGGACAGTTACGACATATATCGTACCGCTTCATATTTATGAACGTTTCGATCTTCTACGTTTTATCTTTCGTTTGATTGCTGAAGAGAGTTCAGTTTCTTTCTGAACCCTCTCAACTGCGTCAGTAAATGCTTTCTTTAGACTCATTTATCTTTCGCTTTGCCTACGTTTAGTGCAAACCAGTCTAAGACTACGTACACTTTTTTCATCCAACCATCGTCAATTGGGGTTGGAGTAATTGCTGCTATTAATGATGCAACCATTACAATTGTTGGGATAATGGCAATCCATGCCTGTACCCACTGAAAAAATTCTAACATTAGTTCATCTCCTCAATATATTCCTTTGCCGCTTTTTTAGTTGCGAACTTGTTAAGAACTCCATTTGGATTCCTAACACACCATCTGCCTCTCTTTTCGACCATACTCCAGCCTTCCGGTAAGGTAGATTGTTTCTTGACTTTTGGAGCCATTTTCATATCTTTTTTACTATATTCTTCTATCATAATTTTATCCGTGTAATGTGACTAAAGTCACGATTAAGCCTGCCATGAACAGTATTGCTGCTCCTGCGCCACCTATTAATATTTGTTCTATTCTCTGTATTGAGGTTTCCATTTCATCAAAACGTCTGAAGGCAGTTTTCCACCGTTCAGCTACAATAGCCTCAAGTTTCGCTAATTCTGCTTTTAGGTTCTGTATTTCTTCTGACATGGTTCTTTCCTTTAAAAAATTTATACTACAATTATATAAAACTTTTAAGCTTTTGTCAAGACTTATTTTTGTAAGGTATAAATTTTTACGGGTTCTGATTTTCCTTTTACTGTAACTTCGTCAAGGAACTTGTAGTCATAACCTTCAACTAAACTGTGCTCAGATATAATAACATCTACGCTATACTCTTTACATTGGCTCTCTAGCCTTGCAGCAAGATTGACGCTATCGCCGAGCACACTATAATCGAAACGGGAACTGGATCCGAAATTGCCCACAACACAAAGTCCTGTATTGATGCCCGCTCCTGTATTAATCTGATCAAGTCCTTCTTCTTTAAGTTCTTCATTTAATTTCTCCAAAGAAATTCTCATTTCTATAATTGCTTTTGTCGCATTTTCTACTTGTTGTTCGTCATCTAATGGTGCGCCCCAAAATGCCATGATGCAGTCACCCATATATTTATCGATTGTTCCTCCATGCTTTAAAATGATCTCAGTCTGATTGTCAAGAAAACGATTTATCAGAGTAGTAAGACCTTGAGGATCTGATTGGTATTTTTCCGAAATTGGGGTAAATCCTCTTATGTCAGAGAAAAGAAAAGTGAGTCGTTTTGTAACCCCACCCAAACTCAGTAGTTTTGGATTGTCTTGTAATTTTTTTACCATATGTGGAGATAGATACGTGCCAAATTGTTGTTTAATACGAAGACGTAAAAAGTATTGTTCTACGAAGTTATAAAAGGTCATTAGTGTAAAAATGATCAGTAAATTGAGGTAAATAAAACTTATGTCAAGTAGTAGTCCTTGTGCAAATAAGTTCTTACTTGCATAGAATAATCCACCTAGTATCAAAGCTAAAAATGGTATGGAAAAGTATACAAGTGATGATGTAAATATAAGTATTGTTCCTGCGATAAATGTGGTAAGGAGTTCTGCTCCTAGTGCCCAGTCGGGGGTTGTTTTGGTCTTGCCTTCTAGCATAGAAGATATTGTCATAGCTTGTACTTCGTGTGGAAAAAGAAGTCCTGCAGGTGTAGGTATTTGAGTAGCAATACCTTCTGCAGTAACTCCTATGATTGCGATAGGCGCTCCTTTAAAGTCAAGTGCAGATACTTTCTCAAAGTGTCTGTTCCAGTCTACATAGACATTTGCTCTTGAGTCTGAAGGAACTGTATAGGGTGGTACTCTTAGTGCTTGTATGCCACTATTTCCTACCTTTAGTTGATAACTTTTTGCGCCTTGGAGTAGTCTTAACATTTCCAGCCCAAAACTGGGATAGAGTTTTGACTCGACGCTTAGGACCAAAGGCATCTTTCTCACTAATCCGTCTGTTTGTGGAATAGCGGTTAGTAGTCCTACGGCCTTTGTTTTTGACTCCAGCATAGACGGAGTACGTAAAATTCCTGGGTATTTGTATAGCCATGGGTGTGGATCTCCTCCAATTGTGGCAGTGCCTACATGAGGACCGCCGCCTGTAGCTTTACTAGAAGCTACGAAAGGTAAAACAGTATTAGTATTCGCTAGTGCTTGTGCTAATTCTCTATCTTTACCGTGAATGTCTTTATCAGGAAAAAATATTGTAAGTCCTGAGAAAGATGATTTATATAATAGGTCTGCATATACATTTCGTGGCAGAGGGTAGCCTCCGTACTTCTCTACTGTTGCTTCATCTATTTCTACGAGTGTAATGTTTTGATCGTGTGTTGTGGGGGTTGACATCATCAAGTAATCAAAATACTTGAGTGTCAAAAATTCTGTGGGTTTCTGTATTTGTAAAAACAGTAAACCACCTAGAAGTAAAAATCCAATTATCTTTTTGTACATCTTTTTCTGGCTTTATTCCATACTTGATAGTTATTTACTACAACTAAAGTTGAACCTGCATTCATAAACATATATGTTTTATCTGAAACATTTTTATTAAATAATATATGCCCTTGAGCAATACTCTTTAGTGCTATCATTTCTGGTATTGTAGGAACGTCTCCTAAAATAGGATTCATTTCTACTACACAGTCATATTTCAAAGCTCTATAAGTAGAGTATATATCAAGAATCTGTAAAGCTACAAATGCTTCTTTATGTAGGTCATTTTTTTCGTGATAAGTTAAATTAAGTGCTGGAGCAAAGGTAAACTCTTGTATCTGTTTAACCTGAGCTTTGCTTAATTCTGATGGTAGAGCTACCGCCGCTACCAACAATAATGTTAAAAGTTTTGCCTTCATCATCTATAAGTATGTTATAACTTGTTCCACTATCAAGTTCTAGTCTTAAGTAATTATTTACTTGTCTTGTAAAACTAATCTCTGTCCCCTCTACTAAAGTAATGATATTAGTTTCTAAATCTTGTCCAATTTTTGTTCCAACTATATTTGCTCCTGAAAAGTCTTGTGTAAGTTGTTCTTGGTCTAATTCAGAAAGTTCTTCAATTACTGATAGTAAATCTTCAAAGAAATTTACATCTAGGTAGTCCACGTCTAATTCTGTGAACGTAAAATCTTCGTCTTCTGCTAGCAAGTCTATTTCTAGATCGTTGAAATCGAGATAATCAATATCCAGAAAATCGCCAACAGAATCATCAGCTCCGTCCACTCTTGAAACTTCTGTTCCATCTCTTTCCTTCGGTGGACTGACAATAAGAAGATTGTCAATCAATTCCAGGCTTATGTCCAATATCATTGGTTGAGTTGGTGTGCTCTCCCACATACTTGTAACAGTAGACTGAAATGGTTTATTCAATACAACAGTGCCTGCAGCGGTAGCAACTACTATCTCTCCCGATGGATCTCCAAGATCATTTGGTAAAAGAATTATTAGTGCTCTTCCTAACTCGTCTACAGTAACTGTGAAGTCAGTACCACGAATACCGATTTGAGACGTTGGGGTATCGATTTGAATATTTTCTTTATCTATTTTCCCTAGTTCTCCACTAATAAAACGAAGTGTACCACTTGCAAAGCTTAACGCCATCTTCGAATTACTAGGATTCGCATCGTAGACAAACTCATCTATAATGAGTTGAGAGTGTTCTGTTAGTCTGACTTGACTCTCGTCTAGAAAAGTTATTCCGAGTCGCCCATTAGCGGTACGAACATCGTCATAACTATTTATGTCGAAATCAAGTGCAGCAGGTAAGGGTTCATCACGAACAACTTGACCTGCGCCACTTAACTCTGTAATGTCTCCTATGTTATCAGCATGAAGTGGACGTGCCACCATCAGACTGAACAATACAAATATTACTATTTGACGCATTACTTTCAATTTTCAACCAGTCTCTTGCTAGTGTTGATGCCTGTGTGATTGTCATTGTATTCGAATCACCAGTTAAGTCAAGATAAAAATATCCTGCATCATTAGCGCTGGCTCCGTACCCACTTCCTGTAAAAGTGAGTTCGTTACTATCTCCTGTGATATCCATGAAGTTTGTTGCATAAGCTGAATCTAGGTCAAAAGTAATTTCGTTACTATCACCTAAAATAGTCCAATCTAAATCTAGATATGAAACATCGTTAGATTCTCCAATATCTACATCTGCTGTGTTAAATGAACCTGTTACATTAACATTAGCATTAACATAGTCTGCTCCGTTTAACCCAGTTGTATCCATTGACCATTCAAATTCATTACTATCTCCATCAAATTCATAGAATCCTGTAAAGTTATCTCCATACATGCCGTCAGTAAGAAACTTATTTGATGATCCGATTTGATTAATATCAAGTGTCCAACCTGTACCATAAAATACGGCTTTAGTCATTGTACCTGCTATTGCATCATCTCCACCAATTATGTTACCTGAACCTAACTGCTCAAGGTCGATAGCTGCATTACTTCCTGTTTGTTTAATAAAGATTTCATTATCTGCTACTAAACCAAAAGAAAGTAATAAAAGAATTATTCTAATCATGATTTTCTCCCATGAAATACCAATATCCTCTTTCCTGTCCTTGCATTATAAGTTCTACTATGGCAACTTCCATAGCTGCTTGTAAAGCAATTGACTTACTTTCATTCATAGCATTACCAGTTTCAAACTCTACGAGTTTTGTTCCTTCTGCTATATACCTAAAAAAGTCACTGGAAAGTCCTACGGATAATATGGTCTTTGTAGTAAGGACTTCTAATAAGATTTCGCCTGTACTCACAGACACTAATCTAATAGAAACTACTACTGTATCTTCTCGATACTGCTTGGAGTTACCAATGCCCAAGTAACGAGCACCAATACCTCCAGTTAATAGGTTAGAGTTATAATCAATAACTCCTCCCTCAAGTATAAGACCTGCAAACAATAGTGGTAGTTGCTGATCTCCTTCATCAAATCTCTCTCGGGTTGAACGAATAATCTGCCTTTCTTTTGTTATATGATCGATGCCTTTTCGTTCCACAACTCTAAAGAATTTTGAATGTTTAAGTGCCCTAATTAAGTATGCTTCTGGTGCTTGAGTAATTGCACTAGAAAAATCTGCATATCCATCTACACTCTTTCTTTGACCTGTTAAATCTAGAAAACTATATACTGCGACAACAGGTCGTTGTTTCGCCACAGGTACTGTTTTTATTTGTTCAGTAATTGGTTGATTGACTATAGCACTTTTAGAAAAGCACTCCGCCTTTCCAACAATTGTAACTACATCTTTGTAGTCTGCGTCTGGATTAGTTAAACAAGGTGATAGGTATTCTCTGTGCGTTGCGCAACTAGAAACCAAAATCGCCGATAGGAATACTAATAGTAGTTGTTTCCCCGGTAGTTTCATTAAATATCTCTAATGTAATCATACTTCCATCTGATGTCCAAGTAATAAGGTTATCAAATAAAGTAAAACTTCCATTCTCTGCAGGATTCTCGCCAAATAGTTGATCCACTAGTTGTCGTGATAGCTGCGCGTATATTCTGCTCTCAAAGTTCTTTATAAATCTTGCAAGCGTGGTGTTTTCTGCGTCTCTTTCCAACGCTTCTTTAAGAGCTTGAATTTCAGCCTCGAGAGCTTCTTTTCTTGTAAACTCTTGGTTTTCAATTGTGAGGTAGTGACTGCTTGTACCCACTCCACTAAATGACGGATTTTTAAATTTAAATTTAATCTCATCTGCTGATACTCCACCTGCAAGTAATATTAGTAAACTAATTATTCTTTCTTTCTTCATTTTCTTTTAACTGTAAAACTGTGTCTAGTTTCTTTTGCAATCTTATCATATCGTTATCTAACATTCGTATTTGATCTATTAGTTGTAAGATTGTCATCTTCATCTCTTCTATTGCTGGGTCTATGTTCTCTGTTATTGTAGTCCAAACAAAGTATACAAAGTACCCTAATCCAACCATAGCAACAACTGGAAATCCAAACTGTTGAATGGCGTCAATCACGTCTTGCATCTATACTCCCCGACTCCACAAAGTTTTCTGCTCTAGCTATCTTATCCAAATCTGGTGTTAATCCTAGAGCAGAACTTACGCTCATGTCTATTTTAATCATGTCGTTGTTCATTACTTTAATACGAGTAATTAACATTTTGGAGATTCCTCTAACTTCTTCAGTATCTCCAACGACATCTGCCATTATCTTTCTTATAATTAAAAATATAAAACCACCCATAAACAGTGCTGCTGCTATCGGTGCTCCGACTTGTCCTATAAGGTCAAATACTTCCATTATCCTCGTATATCTATTGTTGGTTGTGGTTCTATTATACACTCAACTTCATATTCGTGCCACTTCATATCAGGTGCTTCATTTGCAAAAAAGAAACATTTTTGTATATTACTGTCTTGAAAAAAGATTCTTTTCTCAAACCCATCTGGGACTGTTGCTCCAGTATCTAGTACAAGACTGTTCTTGTTGAATATAATTATATTCTCTACAAATAGTTCTTCTTCCTCACCCCATTTTCTTACTGCTGCTTCTAAAAATCTCCATGCACCTCTGTTTAGTTTTTCATGTTGTAGTGCTGAATTAACAAAACTAAAAGTATCTTTTAAATTTTCCATAGTATCTGAAAAGTGTGCAGCTGGAGCCATATGTCCTTTATCCCATATATTCTTATAATAGTCTTTATTATCAGAAGTATGAATATCATCTTCCTTGTAAAAGTTTAATCCTTTTCTATCTACATTTTTAGGTCTGTCAGTAACTGTATATGAAACAAATACTGGTTGCTCTAATTCTGTATTATAAAGTACTTGATAAATATTTTTATCTATCCATACTTCTTCAGAAAATACTGAAAGTGATATTAATAGTGTTAAAATTAGCTTATTCATAATTGTATTGCTGTTATCCTATTGTCTCTCTCAACTGCTTCAAGGTCAAAGTTTATACTTACTCCACAACCACAAGCATGTTGCTCTTTGGGATTCTCAAAGACAAATATTTCATTTAGTCCTTGTTTTTGGTAATCCAGTGTCATTCCATATAAGTAAGGAACTGACGGTTTATCGATTAATATTTGTATCTCGCCAAAATCTAGAAGTACGTCTAAATCATGCCTATCGCTAGTAGAATCAAAAATATACTCAAAACCAGCACAACCTCCGCCTGTGATCCCAAGCCGTATATAACTAAATCGTTCTTCGGCTTTCTTTTGAAGAAGTTTCTTAATCGCTTCATCAGTAAGGTCAATCAATGTCTCCGCCATCTGGATAAGTCCTAAAGTGCTTTACATCTTTTACGTCTGGCATATTGTCTCCATATAACTCTCGAGACTGTTCTTCAAAGTCTGAATCCCACTGTATGCCTTCTAAGTCGATGTCGTGATATTTATCTTCTCTTGGAATCTTTTTGGTTTTGTCAGCGTGTAGCTGGGTTGCACCATGTTTAGGTGTTTTCTTTCTTCCAAATATACTATCCCAATTTAGTTCAAATTGTTTTCTGTTTTTTATTTTTCTAGGTCTACTGCCTTTGCTCATAATCTTCTATTGCTTTTTTTATTGCTGCTTCTGCTAAAACACTACAATGTACTTTTATTGAGGGTAATTGTAGGGCTTCTGCGATTTCTCTATCTTTTACAAGTTTTGCTTCTTCAAGTGTTTTTCCAAGTAACATTTCTACTAATTTACTAGAAGATGCAATTGCACTTCCACAACCATAAGTTTTGAATTTCATATCTTTTATGATATTATTCTCTACCATAAGTTGTATTCTCATAACGTCGCCACAGGAAGGTGCTCCGACCATGCCTGTGGCTACTCGGGAGTCAGATGGGTCAAATTTACCAACTGAAAAGCTTTGAGGATTGTTTAAAACGTTGTAGAATCTATCGTTTACTTCTTTACTGTATGCCATTATTTTTTGAGCAACTTTTTCATAAGTTCGCCATAATTTCCTTGTCCAAAGCCATCTGCATTAATCTGGACGTTTGTCTGGGATTTGATAGAAGATGCTTTTGCTTTCTCTATCTCGGTCTGAGCTTTTATTTCTTCCATACGAATTTTATGTGCCATTTGTAATAAGTCTACAATATCTTTGCTAGTGAAAACTTCTGATTCCTCTGCTTCTTTAAGTTTCTGATCAATTATATCATCTAGTATAGTTCCGATCTTAAATCTATTGCGATAACCAGTATCTAAATACACGGAATCAATGTAAGCCTTTACTTCACGTTTTCCAAGCCATTCAGATATTGTATTTTCGTCTACTGCTAGAGCTGTTGCAGTTTCTTGTATATTTCCATACTCGAGATAAGCATTAGCAATTTCTAAGCCTTCGGGACTCATCTTAGTTGCAATTTCATTTTTCATATTTGAATTATAACCCAACTTGAGATAAATGTCAAGAAAAATTTTTTAGAGCATCATTATGATGATCTGTGTGCGTCAAGTCTCTTTTCTCAAAAAATCCAAAGTTGTACATGTGGAGGTGTTCTGTGAGCAGGGCAGAATCTGGTCTGTTATCCCCCCTTACCATAAAAAGGGGTGGTGTGTCAAGAAAAAAACAAAAATAAAGGCACTTATTTTTCATACACTATTAAAGGGAATCCGTCAAGAAAAAATCAAAAATATAAGGGGTTTAATTAGGCGTAAATATTGTATATTTAAGCGTAATTTTGCATACTACTTATAGAGATATTTTTTATTTTTAGGTACTCGAAAGACGGAGACCTAGCCGAAAGGCTAAAATTTCCAGAGGTAAACGGAAGCCCAAGCTTCTATGACCTAGCTAGACATAGCTTGTTATGATGTGGGTAGCAAACAAGATAAACAAAAAATATAAATATTTCTATTAACTTTAAATCAAGGAGACTTATGAAAACTAAAACTGAAAAAACTACTAAGGTTAAGAAGCCTAATAAAAAAGAATTAGAAAGAGATATATTCTCTCAGACTGATCTTTTCGATATGTCATTAAATCGCCAAACGATTAATAATATGACTGTAACAAATGCACTTGTTTCAGAATGTGTAGAAAATGGATTAATTGATAACATCTTTAAGAGGTTGACAAAATGACTATATCAAGATATTTTTACGATCTGTTTGATGGTGTGTTTATTCTCGATGTGCTTATCAGAGGATTAATTTTATTTATCATTGGTTCGGCTACTTTGGCTTTGTTCCTTTTGATTAACTTTTTATTATTAATACAATGATGGGATATTTAACAAATTCATTTTATCGTATGAAATCACTTCCTAAATTATCTAAAGATACTTTAACCAAAAAGATATGGGGAATGGAAAAAGATTTATCAAAACTTTCTTTTCATTCTGTTTATCTTTTCTATATTACTAGAGAAGATACAAACGGAAACTTAACAGAAAGATTTGTTAAACTCGGAAGAACGGCAGATTTAAAAAAGACAACGGCAAGAATAGAAAGCCATTTTAATTCTTATGATGGCTATACTGTCAACTGTCTTTATTGGGGCATGGATAATAATCCAACTCGTAAATGGGTTCTTTGGCATTGTGACATTATTGAAAAAAGGGTAAATGAAACTTTGCAATTTAACGGCTATTCACTTGCTAAGATTCCGAGAAAATTTCCAAAAGAATTATTTAGACTTGCAGAAGATCAAAGCGAAATCACCTGTAAGGACTTTGTAAAAAAATTGGTTGACTTGCTGGACACTTCCAAAGAAATAAAAAACTTTGGACAACTTGCAAGAAAAGACTTTAAATTTATAACAGATGAAAAAATATAATCCTTTTGATAATTGGAATGACTATGTAATGCAGACACACATTGAATGGGTGTTAGCAAAAAGAAGGTTAGACCATAATCCAGAATATAATATATCGCCCAATGATTTTCTTACGCTTCATTGGGATAATTTAATTTCATGTTTTAAAAAGGGGGTAAAATATGAATATGAAAAAACTATCAGAGCATGAGGAAAAATATTGGAAATACAATAAAAAACTTTCTGATATTAGAAACAAGGCTTTAATAAAAACAGGATATAAAAAAATTGATGGTGAGGTCTGGACTACTTTAACAGGTCTTGCTATTTGTTTATGTGTTCTTGCTGTATTTGCTCTAGGTTGAGCAATAGGGGAACGGGCAACTCCTTAATTTTGCCCTTTCTAATTTACTTCGATACTAAGAAAATTAGAAAATGGTAAAAAGGATTACCATCTTTTTTACTGTATATAATTTATATTGCCACTCTTTCCACTTCGACAGGGTTAAGGGTGGCGATATTTTACAAGGAAACTATGAAAAATTATTTGGACTTAATTGAAAATATAAAGAATGAAGAATTAACAAATTTAGATTATCAATATATTTTTAATACAATTGAAAAAGATACAATGATTTTTGACGATATAAAACATAATATAACTTGTGTTCGTTATGAATTATTAAATTTATTAAAACATGATGAAAATGCTGTTTCGGAAACTGCTTATCATATGGCGAAGATTATTAACCTTCTGAGATATTGGGAGATTTACAAGGGGGAACAATTTACAGATGATGAAACCTAGCGACCCCAAAGGTATTTTATTTCCTTCTCCGGAAAGAGGGCTAGAAGATACCAAGCGATTTTTAATTCGTGTTTCTGTTATGCCTTTGAATAAACAGATGAAAATATTAGATGATTTTTTAAGATCATTGGCAAATCAGAATAGACTATTTAAAGGATTAATCACAAAATGTAAGAATGGCAATCAAACAAGGTTGCTGGAAAAACATTCTTATTGGTGTGTCAATTCTTCTGCTCTAGCTGTTAAGCATAGGGCAAAACTTGAAGATTAACTAGACGGAAACAAAACGCATATATCTCTCTCTTTGGGGGTTTCCTTTCTTTGTTTTGTTTCCTCGAATATTGGAAATCCCCTTTTTTCTTTACGATCTTTTTTAGATCTCAACTTAAATAAAAACCAAAACTTTCCCTTTTTTTTCTTTACGATCTTTTTTAGATCTCAACTTAAATAAAACTCAAAACTTTCCCCTTAATTCTTGCCAAAATGTCAATTTTTCAATTTTTCGATCCTAAATTTACCCCTCACATAATGCCCTTAATTTCGTCTCTAAAGGCATACCTTATTTTTTGTGGGCTATGCTTCGCTTTTCAAAAATTTTCTTTATAACTCCTTTCTGCTCGTCTCAGAGCATTTTATACTATAACCAAAACTTATAATACACTATAAATATTACTTATATCCGGATCGGGATTTTTTTTTATTTTTTTTTAAACGCGCTCAGCGCCTAAGTGCGAAAGTGATAAGTTGAAAAGTGATGCATGCGCGCCTAAGTGCGAAACTGAAGTATTAAAGTGGTCTACTTTTTAAGCGGCGCGCCTGCGGCTGGGTTTCCCCTAGTCTATTATAACACGAATTTGAAAGCCTGTCAAGTCTCGTAGACAAAAATAAACCCCGCTACGGCGGGGTTATCCACAGGTTATCCATAGGGTTATGCACACTTGACCATCATCACCCGCCACACAGCGTCATGCAAGGTGGCGGTATATTCACAGCTTTGCCCAGCTTAGGTTCAACCTGAGGGGAGGCGAGTAGCGGACTATTGTCCGTCTACTAGCTCGAGAACCCATTGGATTGTCTCAACATTTGATCTGCCTAGGCTCTCAAAGTGAAACAAAGGTCTGTCTGTTTTCTCTGCAAGTTTTCTTAAAAGAGCTTTCTTGCTTACTCTTGTTTTTTTCTCGATTTCTTTCGCCATCGTTTCTCCTTATTCTTTTTGAGACCCATTTCCCAAAAACATATATATATTATAGGGGAGCCTTCTTGAAATGTCAACAACTTTCTTTGATCAATTTTTGTACAGGCGAATTTGCGCCCATTTTACCACACAACTTTCGCCGAGTCAATACTTGTGCAATAAAAACGAAAAGATTTTTAAACCATTGGTCTTCTCGCAAACCTGCATGTATAAAGGGTTTGCGAGCAGGGGGTCGCATGCTCTGCGCCTAAGTGCGAAAGTGAAGTGCAAAACTGAAGTACAAAAGCGGTATGCGCGCGCAGCTGGGCATATAATAAGTCTTATTTATATTTTATCATAGTTTTGGGAAGTTTGCAACAGATTTGCAGGGATTTGCGAGGATTTTTGTGGCGGCTTGCGGTGGTTTCGCGTGCCGCCCCCGAGAGTTCGATAGCGTAACTTTCTTCAATTTTCTTCCGCCAAGATGTTGACTTTATGAAAACGCACTGTATAATAGTATATATGAAATCGAAAATAAAAGAATGTTTCCAAGACGCAGAATGTGGACTATGCACAATAAGCTTAATTCTATTCGTGGTATTCGTAGGAGTAGCACATGTGGCTTAAGAAACTTCTTGACTTTTCAACAACGCCACTATATAATAGTAGGTATAAATTAGGAGAAAAAATGGCAAGTAAAAATTATACAGACGAGATGGTTTCTCAAATGGTAGAAAACTACCAAGAACAACCAAGCATGGACACAGTTCATGAGCTTGCACAGGCTTTCGGTAAGACTTCAAGAAGCATTATCGCTAAGTTGTCCAGAGAGGGTGTTTACAAAGCACAACCTAGAACAACTAAAACAGGTGAGCCTGTTGTAAGAAAAGACGAGTTAGTAGCTGAAATGGCAACTATACTTGGAATTGACGAGGCAATGATAGCTTCTGTTGCGAAGGCAACCAAAGCTGACCTCAAAAACCTAGTAGCAAGACTTTCAGAGATTTGCTAGTGGAAAATCTAATAGTAGATATAATAGTGTGCTTAATCACATGGTGTATCGCAGGGCTTTATATCTACTATCTTTTAATCGATCCGATAATGCGTTTATTTGACGATTAAGCCAAGAAAAAAAGATTAATATTTTTCTTGACAAAACAAAAAAGCCAGTATATAATATATATATTGAATGGGAAAACAAAAGAGAAACCCAACAAGCGGAACTGGAGAGTGAACCAAACGCAGTCTAACATATCAGCTATGCGATCATTTTAGAAGCAAAGAGTTCATGGAGAGGTTGGTGGGAGTTACGCTGTTCTTTTTAAGCTTTTGCTAGTATTTCATTTTTGGAACGAGACGAAAAATGGTAAAACTAGCCCTAACAATCTTAGGCGAGAGAGTTAGAAGCCTGTTGCACACGCTGTGCTAGTGCTGTAGTAAGCCCTCAGAAGTGGGCAGGTGAATAGCCAATTACTAACTCTCGCCCCCTAACAATGCTACTGAACAACGATTCGTAGGCAGTCAAACATTGGCACTCGCTGTCAAACATTGTCCAACCCTACGGCACGGCAGAAGCCCAGTAGCAAAGCGAAGCGTCTGGAGTATGTATTTACTAGCGTTTGCAAGATAACAAACCAATTATATGGTAGCAACTTGCAACGACTGTTCGCTTCCTCTGTTCGATCGAGCCACTGGTTGAACGGCAGTATTGATGATGGCAGGTAATTGACGCGTTGATTATGACCTCAACAATCACGCAAGTTGATAGTAAGCTACGAAACTATCCGTTTAGAGAGTGCTATCGTGAAAACTTTCACATATGGTGGTAGTCAGCATTGCTGGCGAGGCTCGGGAGTTGCAACTCCTTGGAGTCTAAAGAGAGGTGGAAGCAAGGTAACAAGGACTTTGTCTCGGGAAACTTGCTCACTCTCCCCCTAATAAAATTGAGACTGAAAAGCAAAAGTAAACTGCGACAGCCGCTAAGGCTGCACAATGTTCGGCACTGGTCACGCAACGCACTCCGATTGCAGTTGAAAAGCGAAGTAGGAAATCGACTACTCTATAGATGGTCGTCAGATTAGTAGACGCTGTAAAGGTTACTCGGCTGAATTCCTATAGGCAGTAAGCCGTCTACTTTCGAGTAGTATGAACTTGGCACTCGCTCAGAGTGCCTTTTCTATTTCTAAGATCGTGAAAAATAGTTCTTGACTGACATCAAAATTTCAAGTATACTATATAGTATGAAAATGAAAAATATAACAGAAATGGATTTACACGAAGCTATCTCTTTCATAGAGAAAGAGCATAACTGTGTAATCTATGGAATACTAGAAACAGAAGGCTTAGAGCAAGATGTAAATTGCTGTGAACTAGAAAGCTCACGCAATATAAATAAAATCTCAAGGCAAGAGTGGAAAGATGCTATGGAGTATGCAACTGATGCAAATGCAGATGCTAATGCTCAAGAGTATATGTATATGGTAGGACTGGTGGCTGAGTATCTAACTGATAATCACAAGCCAAATCCAATGAATTATCTAGGAGGCTACAGTGGGTAGATGCAGAAAGTGCGGAAACGAAGTAAGCCTAGCTAGGATTAGGATAGTAGGCAAGCTCTGTTTGGAGTGTGGAGACGAAGTAGCAAAGCTACTTAGCGAACAACGCAAACAGCAGTGTGCCCCTATCTTTAACAAAGGTGGCTACCAGTATATAACCGAAATGGATTTAAAAGATTTAGGCAAATAAGGAGAAAAAATATGGCTAATCATGTATATTTCAATGTCACAGTTGATGGCAATGAAGAGTGCTTAAAAGGTTTTAGCTCAGCTATGGAAACCCATACTGTAAAGCGAAAACTTTATGACGGCACAGAGTATGTATGTAGGGAGCTTCTTGATATAGACAAACTAAAGTTTATGCCAGAAGGAACTTACGACAAAGACGGCTACCTCGAGGATAGCTGGAACTACTATGTGAACAATGTAGGCGCAAAGTGGTGTAATGTAGAAGAGACAGAAGCTGACTACTTTAGTGGTTATTCTGCTTGGTCTGCTCCAATACAATTTGTGCTGTATTTGCATGAGTATTTATACGATCATCATGATAAAAAGCATAGTATCAAAATGACCTATGAAGATGAGTTTAGAAACTTCATTGGAGTGGCTCACTATAAAGATGCTAACTTTGATTGGGAAGAGCTAGATGAAGGCGATATCCAAGAAGAAATGAGAAAAGTATTCGGTGATGCAGTAGATAAAGAAGATTTTTGGGACGGCGAATATGACGAAGGCGACCCACAAGAAATACAAGACGAAATAGTCTGGCAGTGGTTCGAAGAGAACTAAGGAGAAGAAATGCCAACAAAATTTAAAAGAGACGAAAAGCTAAGAGTAAGAGGCTCAAGCAAAGTGCAAACACACAAGCACTTTATTAAGCAGACTCCGCTAGAGGAGCTGATGAAGTATATTAACAATGATAGTGGAAAACCGAAGGTAAAACAGAAGTGCAGAAACGAAGTCGTAAGAAGAGGCTACAAGATAGTAAAGATATGAAGGAATACAAAGACTACGATCACTTAGAACTACTCATAGGTTACATTATCCTAGCAACTTGGTTGTTGCTATTATTAGGACAATAAAATGAGAACAGGAATATCAAGCACAGGACATAAGCCCACTAGAAAGGGAACGAGTATAGGTAAAAAGCCTAAGAGTATGGCTACTATGAACAAACATAAGCGAAGAAGCTTTAAACTAAGTAGAGGACAGGGCTAATGAAAGAAATAACGCTAGAGAAAGTCATGATGACACAAGACGAGTATCAAGATTTGCTTCGCTCAGTTAAAAAACTAGCGAAGATTGGTGTAACGCTGGATTACACTGTAAGTAAACCAACACACAAGCGAGTAGGAGTCAAATTCAACCAGCAGTATGATTTCGAAAAGCTTGCTAAGCTAATAGGAGAATAAATGGACTTAGATTACATATTTAAAACAGACGCATATCTCTGGAAGCACAGAGACGACCAAGACACTAATGGTAAAGAGTGCAGAAGAGAAATACAAAGAAGAAAACTAATAGGTTACTGTGATGGCACTGCTATCAACAGAGGAACTGACGCTATGGGTAACCCAAAGCCAAACCCATACGCAAGATGACTGAGTATAAAAACGAAGTAGAAAAACGAAGGTTACAGCTAGAGTATGAAGATTGGGCAGATAAGATAGTGCATATTTATGTAGAGTATGGAGTTTGCTACAAAACCTTCAACTCTGGCAGAGTAACGAAAGATGGTGTAGAAATAGAACCAGCTAGAGAATATGAAGAAAGCATAAGGAGAATGGAATATGAATTACAGCGAAGACGACACAGCTAACATAGTTCAGCAATATATGGATAATCCAACTAGAGAAACTGTGGACAAATTAGCACAAGTATATAATAAAAGTGCTAGAAGTATCATAGGTAAGCTAGCAAAGGAAGGAGTATATCAACGAGTAGAATACCGAACCAAAACTGGAGAAGTGCCAGTAACAAAGTTAGAGATAGTAGAGGAAATCCAATCCCAGCTGGGTTGTAATCAAACCCTAACTGGGCTTGAGAAAGCTCCTAAAGAAACTTTAAAGTTGTTACTAGAATCTCTGGACTGACGAGCAAAGTTAGAACAAAATTAGCCCTACATTCGATAGGGCTTTTTTTATGTCTTTAAAAATTTTCGGTTGCGTGAAAGTCCTTGGAATTAAAGACGAATTTTTAGTAGTTAGTTTAGATGTTTTTAAGTTGTTACAGAACGTAACTTAATGGTCGTGCTTTATAACGTTTAAGTGAATGTAACACGATTTGGTCTATTCTCTTTCCCAGACTTAGCATAAAACCAAACACCCCAGTCTCTCGCTTACGCTTCGACTGTGGATTGTTAAACAATGCAGTTTAGGGAAAGAATAGACAGACCAGTGATTGGGTTTGGTCTATCTTATAAATTAGATATAAATATTATACCACGAAAATCGGCATAAGTAAAGACTTATTTTTTGAAGGTCATGTAGAGCCTCATTGAAACGGGTTAGTTTAATGTAAAAATAAATTATTTTTGTAAAGTAAAGTTGTTTTTTGAAGTGCTAATTCTCACTATCCAATGCGTCAGCGTCTTTTAACCTTTTAAGTTTACGGTCAAGCGCCTTCCAATTTGCTTGTGAGTTGTTCGCTTCTTGATTTTTTCTTCGATTTCTTCGTATCGCTGCTTGCTTAGTAGTATTTCTTTTAACGCTTGGTTTTTTATACTCTTTTCTTTCTAGCAGTTCTTGTTTAAGTTCCTTGCCGTAAGCTCGGAATTTTCGTAATGCTCTTTCTATATTCATATGTTTTGTGTGTATTTTCAAAATGTCCACCTTCTCTTTCTGAGGTATTGCACTTGCTTTCTTATAGCATTTTCAGAACGCCCAAGATGTTCTGCCATCGTTCTTACTGGCATATGCTTGTAGTTATCTTTTAGATACTGGCGATCTTTGTGTGTCCATTCTATTTTCATTTACTCTATTATATTCGACTTTGAGGTAAATGTCAAGAGTTAAATTTTTTTACTTGACATGAAGTTAAAAGCATGAGATAATATACTTATGAATATAGATATAGCATACCTAATAATATTAATTTTAAGTAATGTAGGAACTTATTACTACGCTAAATTTGTTGGCATACAGAGAACAATAGATTATCTAGAAGCCAATGAAATGATAGAGTTTGATGACGACTAGAAAAATAGTTCTTGACTTTAAGTTTAAATTATGCGATAATAAGTATGAAAACAATGGTGTTTTCAGTGCCATACCGAAAGGGTGGCTCATAGTATAGGAGTATAATTATGACAAATACAATGTTAAGACATTTTTTAGGGTTTGACCCAGCAGTGTTTGAAACAGTAGACTCAACTTATCCACGATACAATATCGTAAAAGATATGGAAGATCAGGTAAGTGTGGAGATTGCAGTTCCAGGCTTTCATCGTGATGATGTAAGCGTTGAACAAGACGGAAATAAGTTGTTAATCAAAGCAAAAGCGATTAACTGGTTGCAAGAAGGCGAAAGCTATTTGCATAAAGGTTTTTCGAGCAAAGGTTTTGACCAGCAGTTTATTCTTGGCGAGTTTATGGAAGTTGATTCCGTAAGACTTTGTGATGGTATTCTTACTATTAATGTAGTGAAGAATATTCCTGATGAAATGAAACCTAAAACATTCGACATAGAGTGATGGTTCATTGCAAGACTCCGCGCTCAAGGCGGAGTCGCCTTTCTATTCAGCGAGAGAAAGAACGCAGAAAGAAAAGTGACCAAGAAACGCTATCAGCCATTGATAAGGAAATTGAGAAATGGCAAAGGAGAATAGACAAATGGAAGTAAGTAAAAAAGCGAACAGACCTAGCACTTTACAGGACAAAGCTCTACAAAGAGCATTAAAAAACTCCAAGCCTAAAGTAGGCACACCACATGATTGGGAAGACTACGAGCGACAACAGAATAGCGAAGGAGAACAAACAAATGGAAATAAGTAAAGAAGGCTTAGCTCTTATCAAAAAGTTTGAAGGGTTTGAAGCACACGCATATAGATGTCCAGCAGGTGTCTGGACTATTGGCTATGGTCACACAAAAGATGTAAAAGCAGGTGACGAATGGAGCCAGAACCACGCAGAACACATGCTCGAGGCAGAGCTAGAGGAATTCTGTAAGTACATAAACGATATGGTTAAAGTGTCATTGGAACAGTTCCAATTTGACGCATTAGTAGCTTGGGTATATAACCTCGGGCCGACTAACCTAAGAGAATCAACACTATTAAAAGTAGTAAATGAAGGCGATTTAGAAGATGTTCCACATCAAATCAAAAGATGGAATAAAGCTGGAGGCAGAGTTCTCCAAGGGCTTGTTCGTAGACGAGAAGCAGAAGCTCTTTTATTCCAAAACAAGGAGTGGGAGCATGTATAAAGTTTTTCTAGGAACTACACTTATAGCAAGTGGTCTTTGTTACTATTTGTATCAAGAAAATCAGAAGCTACTTGGAAATGTAAAAGTACTAGAAGTAGCTGTTGAAGTACAAGAACAAACAATACAAACACTTCAAAGTGACTTTGCTCTACAAGGACAGAGCATTTTGGAGTTACAATCTAAAAATCAAGAGATTCAGTTAGAAATGAGTCGCTATCTTGATATATTTAAAAGACACAATCTTACTAGATTAGCAGCGGCAAAGCCAGGTCTAATAGAGACAAGAGTAAATAAAGCAACAAAAGAGGTATTTGATGGAATCGAACAAGACAGTAGGGATATTGATGACGCTGATGATGGTATCACAGTGCAGCCTACTCCCACAAAAGACATTAGAGGTTAGTGCAAAACCAGTAGAAAGGCAGATTATTCAGCCTGTACTACCTCGTGAAATAGATTTAAAAGAACCTTACTGGTATGTAGTTAGCGAACAGAACATAGAAGAGTTCTTAGCTGATATAGAAAAACGAGAAGGACAAGTAGTATTTCTCGCTATGTCCGTACCTGACTATGAATTAATGGCATATAATATGCAAGAGTTAAAGCGATATATTCGTGAACTCAAAGAGGTAGTAGTTTACTATCGAAAGGTAACAACCGATGGAACAGACGGAGAACCGAAATGAGGTAAATATTGACCTCGATAAATATATGTCTCTAGTAGATAAGCTAGATGACGCAGAAGATACTATCTCTGCTTTGAAAACCGAAGCAGAAGCAGCTAAGAAAAGATTAGCTCCGCCAAAGAGAAAGTTTATGGATTTGTTTTTAGATGATAATGATGTAAACGAGAAAGCAATCATAGGATTTATTTCTTTTTTCTTTATGATAGTATTCGCCAGTTGTGATCTTATCACAGCATTTATGGGTAAAGAGTTGATAATTGACGACACAATATACACATCGCTAGTAGTGGTAACACTTGGAGCGTTTGGTATATCGGAGGCAGGTCGTGCTTTCGGTAAGTAGTCTTTCGATACTTTTACTTATTATCATTTCCTTGGCATATTCTAAGTATGTCAAGGATCATTTCAAAAAATAATTCTTGACAACAATCCCAAATTTCGATATAATATACCCATGAATTTATTTTATTTAGACGAGAATTTAGATAAGTGCGCGGAGTATCATGTCGATAAACATATCGTGAAGATGCCACTAGAAGCTGCACAGCTTCTGTGCACAGCAGTTTGGGTAGATGAAGTGCTTGGGTTTATCCCTAGAGCATTGAATCGAGAGGAGAGTGCAGTTCTAAATGAACACAAAGCTAAGATAAAACATTTACCAATGGACGAGAGACCTCTTACTCCATATCTACCAATGATGTATAATCACCCTTGCACGATATGGACACGACAGTCTCTTGACAATTTTGAGTGGGTTCATTGTTACGCTAATGCGCTGAATGACGAGTATCATTATCGCTATGGCAAACAACACAAGTCAGTGGTTGGAGTAATTAATAAATTGCCAGACCCAAAAAACTTGCCTAGAGATGGACTCACTCCTTTCGGTATGGCTATGCCAGATGAGCTGAAAGACCCAGACGATGTCGTAGGTTCGTATCGTCTGTATTATCACACAGACAAGGCAACCTTTGCTAAGTGGTCACACAGACCTACACCAGATTGGTGGGACGAAGGATTGGCTTGGTATGACAAAAGGATTACAAGTAAGTAATGGAACAAATTTTTTACAGGGGAGTAAAGATATTTATCCCCGAATCTCTAGCAGATAGAGAAAAAGACGACTATATTAGACACGCTAAGTCATCAGTAAGCAGATGGCGAAGACCAAGTTTTAAACCTAAGAATAACAGAAGAAGAAGAAAACATGTATAAGTTTAACGAAGATAAAGTGCTAAATGAAATTAAACAATGGATAGATGGCACTTATTCAAAGCATTATAGCATGAGTAAGATACAGTCTACTGAATTTATAGCAGATTCAGGTCACGGAGTTGGTTTTTGTGTCGGTAATATTATAAAATATGCCCAGCGTTATGGCAAGAAAGAAGGCTATAACAGGGAAGATGTATATAAGATAATTCACTATGCAATTATTTTACTAGGTATAGAAGATGATAAAGAAGAAAGATCACGAGAACTTAACTAAACAAAACATAGACCGAGTAATAAACTTACTCGAAACAGAGAAGCCAATAACTAAGAAAGAGGCGTGTCAAATGTTAAGAATAACATACAACACCTCAAGATTGGCAAGGATAATACAGGATCACAGAGATCAGGAGTCTTTTGTTGCACTTAGAAAATCCCAAAACAAAGGGAAACTAGCTACAAAAGATGAGATAAAGTCTGTATGCGAAATGTATATTGAAGGATATAATCTTTCAGAGATCGCAGGTAGTCTTTATCGCTCTCCAGCTTTTGTGAAGGGTATTATAGAAAGAGTCGGAGTGCCTTTCAAACATGCGCAGGAAGGATATAACTGGAAAGAAGTTATCTTGCCAGAGCAGTGTGTAAGTGAAAGGTTTGAGATAGGTGAGAAAGTTTGGTGTGTTGCTAACAATACACCTGCTATTATCAAAAGAGAATGGGTAAACCCTGATGGTGAGTATGGATATTTAGTCTATACGATTGAACCGCCTTTTGATTTTAGTGATACTTTCTTTCCCTATGTTCAATATGGTGGTAGATACAAAAATCAACTAGCCTGTAACTTAGGTAGTCTTCGACACCTAGAAGAATATGGAGTTAAATTATATTAATGTTATTACAGCGTTTTGGATAGCAACAGTTTTAATATCAGTATGGAGGCTTTGGTGGCCTTGTATGCAGATACTAAGATTGACGAAACCCAAATCGTTAGTAGTAAAGTGGTGGTTACTAAATGCTGTTATCTTTTCGATAATGGCAATTCCAATGGCGCCTATATTGCTACCCTCAGTATTGAGTGAGCGACTTAGGTTTCGTTTTGTAACCTCTTATGTAGGAGCGATAGATGAAGAATAGTTTATTAGAAGCAATAATAGAAAAAGCAAAAGGCGAGATCGCAGTAGCAAAAGCAAACATATCAGTATATATGCGTAATTCTGTTGCTATAGGAGATCACCCAAACATAGTCGAAGCTATAGAAACTCAGATTGAGAGAATAGCAGAAGCACATGAAAAAATTTCTACGATAGAAAAATACTTGTAGTCAAGAATCAAAAAATAGTTCTTGACTTTGTCCTTATTTCTATATATAATATATATAAATGAGTGATAGATTTTATTTACAGATGAGGCAAGCGACAGGGTGGGCGCCCGGGTTGCCAGAATCTTACAAACGGAGAAAAAGAATGTCAAATTGGACAGATGAATTGAAAGCACAAGTAGTCCAAGACTACGAAAGTGCTGATCCTACTCCAGAAACGAGTATGGAAATTGTGTCAGATATTGCAGAAAATATCGGGCAGACACCAAACGGCGTTAGAATGATTCTAACAAAAGCTGGTGTCTATGTGAAGAAAACCCCTGCAGCCGGCAAAGCATCAGGCGGTGGTGGAACTAGAGTATCAAAAGAAGGCGCACAACAAGAGCTGAGTTCAGCTCTTTCGGACGCAGGAATTGATGTCGATGATTCCATAGTCACAAAACTTACCGGTAAAGCCGCTAAGTATTTTGCAGAAGCAATCAACAAGCTCAACGGCTAGTTGGTAGTTTAATCCTCGACTTCTAACCGAGTCGAGGAATTTTTATATCTTGTAAATTCAGTTGTTTTTTAACCTAGCGATTGGACGGTGAAGGATTACATCAACCAACGCAGGAGAAAAATGAAAAAAGATAAATTTATACAAGAGATGGAAAAGCACGGCGATGCAGTAATTACTTATCGTAGTGCAAAAAGTCGTAAACTAAAGTATAATGTTTGCACAACGGAGTTCGATAATGACTATATACAGTCAAAGAGAAATCGTGCAAAAGCAAACCAACACCAAGTATTATGCTGGTGTTGGGATACCGACTCGTACAGACTATTAGTACCTGAGAATGTAGTTTCGATAGTTCCTCTCTCAAAGATACTAAAAAATGATTGAATTACATACAGCTCCTTCTATGTATGAGAGAGAAATACATTATAATGAAGATAAAGGGCAAAAAATATACCTAATGGTAAATAGTTTTAGAGGAAAAGAATATTTGCATATAAGAAAATATTATCAAGACTTTAGCGAAGAATGGAAGCCTTCTAAAGAAGGTGTTGCTATGGAGTTAGATTTTGACAACTCAAGGGAACTATTTACAGCATTAGTCGAGATTCTTTCTCTTGCAGAAAGTAAAAAAGTTATCGAAGAAAACTTTAAAGATTTACTAGATAATATTTATCAGAATTAAAAAATAGTTCTTGACAATGATCTCAAACTCGAATATAATATATGTATGAGTTTGGAAAATTATCTAAAGCAATGTGACTTAGCGTACTTCAATGGACAACCATTGATCGCTGATGATGTCTATGATAGACTGAAACAGGTAGACGAAGAAGTCGGTTATGAAGATAATAGAGAGCAACGAATTGCTCACACCTTTCCTATGTGGTCTTTACAGAAAGTCTTTTCTGGCGAGACCACACCCCCGTCATGGGCAGATGATAAATCAGTAGTAGTTACACCTAAACTAGATGGGTCTGCAGTTAGCATACTCTATGTTGAAGGACAGCTAAAGATGGCTCTAACTCGTGGTGATGGTAAGAAAGGTGTTCCAATTACAAACAAAATAAAGTATCTTGTACCTCGTCAGTTACAAACTGATGAAAAGATACTACAAATAACAGGAGAAGTAGTTGCTCCAGTCGAATTTCCTAATGCACGGAACTATGCCGCAGGCTCACTTAATCTAAAGAATGATGATGAATTTAAAGAAAGATCAGTTAATCTGACCTTTGTCGCCTACAATGTAGAACCGAATAATATGGATTTGTGGTCACACAAATTGCTGACAATCGGAGCATTGGGTCTAGCCACTGTTCTAACAGTAGACAAGTATTATTATCCCACAGATGGAGCGGTGTGGAGACTAGACGATGTAACTGAGTTTGAGAGGCTTGGGTACACTGCACATCACCCTCGTGGTTCTTTTGCATACAAGACTCGAGAGGCCGGCGTAACTACAACCCTGCTTGATGTAGAATGGAATGTAGGTAAATCTGGAGCCGTAACACCAGTTGCAATTCTAGACCCTGTAATCATTGATGATGCGAACATTTCTAGAGCAACCTTGCATAATGCAGGTTTCATTGAAGCCCTTGATCTTGAGATAGGGTGTAAAGTGGAAGTGATTAGAAGTGGGAAGATCATACCCAAAATCGTTAGGAGAGTTGAGTAGTGGAGATAATTGGATTTATCTTGGGCTTTCTCATTCTCCTACTAATGGGTTGGATAACTTATGTCAGTGCAGAAATGATCTCCGAGAAAAATAGGAGAAGAAGATGATTTGGTATCCCGAAGAAATGCTCTACGAAGAGTTTAGATTATGGATTCACGAACAGCGACGAATAGAAAAAAGACTTGGTTTCAAGTTTAAGGAAAAAGATATTGAATACTTCAGAAGAAGTATATTCGAACCAATGCTAGAGGAGTTTTATGCAGGAAAAGACAGCGAATTTTAGAGAGATAGTATCAGAATTTAGAGAGTATGGAGTGCCTGTTGAAGGTGCTAGATTTGCTTTCATAATGTCTACGAAAGAAGGTTTTGAAGTAGATGTATACGAGGACACAGAAAAAATAAGAACAATAAAAGTACATCAGCACTCTGCTAGTTATGCAGAAGACTGTGCTGAAAATTGGTGCCAGAGAGTAATGGACTGATGGACTTTACAACGACAATAATAGTAGCAATGTTTTTACTTTATATGTATTATAAAGAGAACGACAACGATAAATATGGATAAAAGAACAAAACGAATACACAAAGAAACAATGTTTAGTGTACTGAGTGCTTTACTTACTCAGTTTCCATTAAACTATTTAATACTCTATATATGTATAGAAAGGTTTGGTGTTACCAGTCCTGAGATACTATCAATAGTATCAGTTATATTTCTAACTATAAGTGCATATATTAGAGTATTTTATACACGAGTATACTTCTCAAAGAGATACGAAGATGTATAATCGCCTCAAATCAGCACAGTATGGACACGGCTTTAAGTGGTTTGTCTATGCGCATAGAAATAGGATTTGGATTTTTAGATGAAAGGTATCATTTATGGAATCAAGTTTATAGACCCCGAAACACAAGAAAAATTCCTCAAAGTAGGGATTGCTAAGTTTCGAGCAGGAAAAGTAGGACTAGGAGTTCTACAACGAGGTTCTAGTAAAGACTTCTATACACCTGACTACCAACAGTTTATTCAAAGAACTTGGACAGGTGAGTATGAAGATTGCAGAAAAATGGAGTGGGTTTTACACGAAATGTTTGCAGATGATAAGTATATACCCGATATAAAATTTGGTGGATATACAGAGTGCTTTTCAATAAACTCTAAGATACTACGATGGTTTCCGAAGAAAAGAGAAACAGCAGAAGATTGGCTAGTAAGACATCAAAATTATAATATACCCAAATCTGAGAAATCGAAAAATATTTCTTGACAATGAGGTTAGTTTTATATATAATATATAAATAGAAAATATGAAAAGAATAGAAATCCCAACAGATTGTCCATCATGCAGTTCTGAACTAGAACTTGTGAATGAGCAGTTATTTTGTAGGAATGACTATTGTGAAGCAAAGAATGACAAGAAGTTGGAAAACTTTGTTTCTAAATTAAAAATAAAAGGTCTTGGACCAGCAACCATGAAAAGGTTACAGGTCGAGGACATAGTGGAACTCTATAAATTAGAAAGACATGAGATTATCATGCGATTAGACTCAGAGAAGATAGGTAATAAAGTTTATGAAGAACTTGAGAAGTCGAAATCAGTAGACCTTCAAACACTTATACCCGCCTTTTCTATTCCGTTGATTGGACGATCCGTTTCAGAAAAAATATGTCGAACAGTCTCAAACATACGAGATATCAACGAGCTAACTTGTAGTGATGCAGGTATCGGCCCAAAGGCAACGGAAAATCTATTAGCATGGTTAGGCACAGAATTTTATCCTAATCACTATTTGGATTTACTTCCTTTTGATTTTACAAGTTCATATTCAGCAGTAGAAATAAAAGAAGTCAAAGGAACAGTTTGTATTAGTGGTAAGTTGAAAACTTATGCTAATAAGTCCCATGCACAAGAAGTACTTGAGAACTACGGATTTGTAGTTAAGTCAAGTTTAACAAAAGATTGCACTCACCTTATCAATGAAAGTGGGGTTGAGTCAGCAAAAACCCAGACTGCTCGAGATCGAGGAGTCGAGATTATAACCAATATAAAATATTTAATAGGAGAATATAATGGCAGTACCTAAGTGGACAGATGAAAGAACTCAAAGTCTAGTAGACTTTGTAGGCAACGGCCCAGTTTCCCAAGTAATGGTTGCAGACGCAGCTGTTGAGTTAGATACATCTTCAAGAAGTGTATCTTCAAAACTAAGAAAAATGGGCTATGAGGTAGAACTAGCTTCTGCTTCAGCAAGCAAATCTTTTTCAGATGAGCAAGAAGCAACTCTTGCAACATTTGTTGAAGACAACAGCGGTCAGTATACATATGCTGAGATTGCTGAGAACTTTGAAGGCGGAGCATTTAGTGCTAAGTCAATTCAAGGTAAAATTCTATCTATGCAGTTAACATCACATGTTAAACCTGCACCAAAGATGGAATCTGTAAAGACTTACAGCGATGATGAAGAATCAACATTTATCAATATGGTAAATGATGGAGCTTTCGTTGAAGCGATTGCAGACTCTCTTGGTAAAAGTGTAAACTCAATCAGAGGAAAAGCACTTTCTTTACTAAGAGCTGGCGAGATTAATGCTATACCAAAACAAGAGCATGTAAAAGGCAACGGTAAAGCAGACGTTCTTGCTGATCTAGAAATTTCTGATATGTCAGTTGAAGATATTGCAGACGAAGTCGGTAAAACTGTAAGAGGTGTTAAAACTATGCTTACAAGAAGAGGACTAACCTGCTCAGACTACGATGGCAGCGCAAGAAAAAACATTGGCTAGTTTAGCTTAGAGTGTGGGGATTTTCCCCGCACTCGCTTTATTTGGGAGAATAATTGACATTAGCATCAGCATTACTTAAACAGATTATATCACAAAGCGATTTTGTAACTTGGAATCGTTTGAAATCCCATTATCTGCCATCAACAACCTACCAAAAAATTCATGGTATAATTGACAAGCATGTATTAAAATATCACAAGTTACCTACTTTTGAAGACCTAAAATCCAGTATCAGGTCTAGAGAATTACAAGAACAAATCTATGCAATCGAATCTGTTGAAACAGAAGTCGATCCGTATCTCCTGCTCGATTATTTAAAGAACGAGTTTGCACAGGGAGAAATACTTACTCGCATAGATGACTATATAGAGAACACAATAACACTAGCAGACGCACAGGAAAACATTGATAGTCTGCAAGAATTAGTTGTCCAAGTGCAAGATCGAGTCGATACAAAAGACGAAGATGAAGCTATGGACACAGTAGAACTATTCGACTCAGAGGAAGACCTTACTAGTCGATTAGCGTTAGGATTGAATCAAGATTATGATTTATCCTACAAATTTTCTCCCAAAGATTTGGTCGTTGTCGGCGCACAGCGAGGTGGAGGAAAATCATTTACCCTTTGTAATATTGCGAGAGCAGTGCAAGAAACAGGAAAGTCAGCTCTCTACTTTACTATCGAAATGGACACAAGACAGATTCTGCAAAGAATTGTCAGTATGAGTACTAATGTGCCTCTCGGTAGACTAATAGAGAAAAACTTATACCCTGATGAATGGCAGAAAATTGCAAGGTGGTGGTCAGCCCGTTTTGATAATGGACAGGAACACTATGAGAGCTATCTCAAAGAGAAAGATTTTGATAGGTTTCATAGACTACTCACAAGAGAGAAGTTTAATAGAACTAATCAAATAGATGTAGTTTACGATCCTGCACTAACAGTAGCGAAAGTTATTAGTACAGTGCGACAGAAGCGAGCTGAGTATGATGATCTAGGGATTATCGTAGTTGATTATCTAAACCAAGTCAAGCGTCACAACGCTCCGAATCGCTCAGGTCAATATGACTGGACAGAGCAAATCGAAATATCAAAAGCATTAAAGTATTTAGCACAAGATGAAAATGTGTTAGTAGCAACTGCTGTTCAAACTAATGAGAACAATCAAGTGCGATTCTCAAAGGGTATATTTGATGCAGTTGATGCAGCTTATCAAATATCCCATTGGGGAGACAAGGAGAACGCAATTAAGTTCACTTGTGAAAAGATGAGAAATGATAAGATGTCTGGATTTGTGAGTGAAATTAATTGGGAAACACTAAAGATTGGACCGCATACTGTAATGGATCCAGATGAAAAAGCAGAATTAAAAGAAACACTATCTTCAGATGAAGATGTGTATGACTTATAGGGGGTGTAGCTCAGTTGGGAGAGCGACTGCCTTGCACGCAGTAGGTCGCAGGTTCGACCCCTGTCACCTCCACCAGTATAAAAATGATAAAGATAATAAACTCAGATTGTAGAAAAGCATTACAAAGTATAAAACGAAATACAGTTGATTGCTGTATAACGAGTCCACCCTATTGGAATCTTCGAGATTACAATACGGCAGAGTGGATAGGTGGTGATCCAAACTGTAATCATCAAGGAGATGATTTTAGAGCGCATGCAATAGGAAGTTCTGTAAATAGACCAAAAGAATTTTTTAAGTATGAATGTAAAAAGTGTGGAGCAGTTAGAGGGAAAGACGATCAAATAGGACTAGAAGATACTCCAGATCAGTTTATAAAGAAACTTGTAGCAGTATTTAGAGAAGTTAAAAGAACAATGAAAAATACTGGAACTCTATGGATAAATATAGGAGATAGTTACTATAAGAAAGAACTATTAGGCATGCCATGGAGATTTGCACTAGCAATGCAAGATAGTGGTTGGTATTTAAGACAGGATATTATCTGGCATAAACCAAATCCACTACCTGAGAGTGTAACAAGTAGATGTACGAAAGCACATGAATATTTGTTTTTATTTAGCAAAAGTCGTAAGTATCATTTTGATCACAATGCGATAAAAGAACCTTGCATAGACGGAGAAGGTTTAAAATATAAAAGATCAGTCTGGACAATTCCTAGTGACACAAGTGCAAAAGAAGGACATTTTGCAACTTATCCACAGAAATTAGTAGAACCCTGTATATTAGCAGGCTGCCCAAAAAATGGTACAGTCTTAGACCCATTTGCAGGAACAGGCACAACAGGAATAGTTGCAGAGAAACATAGTAGAGATTCTATAATGATAGAATTAAGTAAAGAATATATAAAATTAATGGAGAAGAAAATTGATAGATACAATAAATAAAGTAGTAGAATGGCATGAGGATAGAAACCTCATTGATGGCGCAACAGATAAAGATCAAGTTCTAAAACTAATGCAAGAAGTAGGTGAATTATCTGATAATGTTTGCAAACAACAAGATATAAAAGATGATATAGGAGACTGTTTAGTTATTCTTATTAATATTGCAGCGAGAAACGGAACTAACTTACAACAATGTTTAGAAGTCGCCTATGATGATATAAAGGATAGAAAGGGAAAAATGATCGATGGTATCTTTGTCAAGGAGTGCTAAAAATAGTACTTGACATAAGTTCAAAAATCGAGTATAATATATATTATGATTGCAATAGATTTACTTACAGAAAAAGGAATTGATTATAAGATTCAGGGAAATGACGCTGTTATAAAGTGTCTTAACCCTGAACACGATGACACAAATCCTAGCATGAGAGTAGACAAGGTCACAGGAGTAATGCATTGTTTCTCTTGTGGTTTTAAGGGCAATGTATTTACACACTTCGGCGCACCAGCGACAAGTTTAGAAATAAAGATACACAAGATAAAAGAAAAGATAGAACAAAAACAAGCGGAGACAGTAGGAATACAACTTCCAGACGATAGAATTACCTGGGACGCTCCGTTTAGAAACATAGGAAAAGAAACACTAAAGATTTGGCAGGCATTTACTTGGAATGTTCCTAAATTTGAAGGCAGAATAATTTTCCCAATTCGTGATATAACTGGTAAAACAGTTGGGTTGATCGGGCGACTGACAACCAATACAATGATAGGAGAGAATAGACCTAAGTACTATATCTATCCTAATGGAGTACAGTTACCATTCTGTCCAGCAAAGCCAAAGCTAATACAGAATCGTGCTATACTTGTAGAGGGCATGTTTGATGCTTTGAATCTATGGGACAATGGTCTCAAGAATACAGTGTGCTGTTTTGGTACACGACAGATGAATTGGGTAAAATTATCTCTACTAAAAATGCAGGGAGCAACAGGTATAGATATTATGTTTGACGGAGACGATGCAGGTCGTCAAGCAGCACAGGAAATAAAGGGTCTTGCAGAAAGCATGGACATGGCAGTAAAGATAGTAAAGTTAAAAGAGAACCAAGACCCTGGCAATTTAACAAAAGAACAAATAGGAGAAATTAAGAGAGTATTATATGGCTAAGATAGCACTAGTAGAAACAAGTCCGAGTTCAACGGACTTTCACAAATGGTTTGACTTTGAGTTTAGTAGATATGCTTTATCAACAGTCAAAAAGAAAAAGATATTGAAATCAGATGTAGATATAGATATAGATGTAGACGAGTATGATTTCTTGATACTTGTGGGTTCAGAACCTTTCAAGTATTTCACTAAGAAAACATCTATTACAGCAGAGAATGGCAGACTTATAAATGATAAGTTTTTACCTATAATTAATCCTGCTATGATAGCATTTCGTCCAGAAGCAAAAAGATCGTTTGAAGAAGCAGTAGATAATATTAAGGATTATATATCTGGAGATTTAAAAGTTCAGGATATACCTGAAGAGTTTAAAATAGGTATAGAAGATACACCAGAAGCATATCTGTTTCTTACTAGAGCAATAGAGTCTGATGGTGAAGAGATAGCACTCGACTGTGAAACAAGTGCATTGTCTCCACGAGACGGATATATGATTGGATTCTCTCTTTCATATGAACACAATGGAAAGCAACAAGGAGCATATATCTCTACAGATTGTATTGATAAACAATGTGAAGGATATATGCAACAACTCTTCGAGAAGAAGATAGTAGTATTTCATAATGCAAAATTTGACTTGGCATGGTTTGAGTATCATTTCAACTTTAATTTTCCTAGATTTGAAGATACAATGCTTCAACACTATCTACTAGATGAACAACCAGGAACACATGGTCTAAAGATGTTAGCAATGAAACATACAGATTATGGTGAATATGAGCAAACTCTTTATGATTGGATAGGTAACTATCGCAAACAACACGGCATACTGAAAGATGATTTTAGTTGGGATTTAGTTCCTTTTGATGTAATGAAAGACTATGCTGCAATGGACGCAGTTGTAACTCTAACATTATTTCACAAATTTAAAAAAGCACTAGATACTAATAGTAGACTTACTTGGGTATATAGAAATATTCTATTACCTGGCTGTCGTTTTCTATGTGATATAGAAAATAATGGTGTTCCATTTGATCCAGAGAGACTAGGACAGAGTTCTACTTTGATGCAACTTCAGATTAGCGAAGCA
>VMHT01013025.1_pt1 | contig 44499 bp, 34 predicted proteins | sample 4693611 | NCBI WGS metagenome assembly VMHT01 (sample SAMN12280063, study PRJNA550983) | marine metagenome | isolation source: seawater sampled from same location over 5 years 0.02-0.2 micron viral filtrate | place: USA: collected off the coast of southern California halfway between the port... ...
GTTTAGGGTTAATCGTTCCATACCTTCGCTGGTCTGAAGCCAAGTATCTTCTATCCCAATGCTGCCATCTGGATATACTAGTTTAGGCTCTATGGCCATTACTCCATTATTATCCAGTGGCCTATCAAACCCTTTAGCAACAACTGGTGATTCATCTAACTGAAGACCAACTGAATGGCCGAGAAATTTACTTTGGTCTGGCTTCATACCCATTAAGTGCTCGATATGTCCCATCCTTTCAGCTAGTTGCGAGCCTATTTCCCAAGCCTTAGAACAATTATCACCACGGCCTAAGGAAGTCACTACACTCTTGCTAACTTCAACCATATCAGACAGTCTCTCACCCCAAGGCTCTGGCAGTTCGCCAATGCTATACATCCTTGTGGCGTCGACTACGTAACCTCGATGTACATGAACCAGGTCAACCAAAATTGGCTGATTTGCTTGTAATTTATTGAAACCCGAACCCATACCGGCTAACGGATGTGCCCCTGTGCCACCAATGGCAGAATCAAAGAATGAAGGTATGCCTCCTGCTCGACCAGATACTATCACAGCTCTGTCACATTGAAGAGGGAATCGCCTCATCTGGACATTACCTCCAAACCCATTCCGACGACTAATCTCCTCAGCGCTAGCAACTACCTCTAACTCAGTTGCGCCGATTTTAATCGCTTGCTCAACCGCATCAAACATCTGCTCCTGGATTTTCGCCCCTTCTCGCATCATGCTTACTTCCCATTCGGATTTTACCTCTCGTTGACTATGAATCACTTGAGTACAATCAATCGCCTCTCCAAGCGGTGCTAAGACACTACGAAACTTTTGAGCAAAATCCGCTGGAATCTCGCCATACTGTAATCCCGGCGCACCTTCAAGACCAATATTGGACAATGTTTCAGCAAAAACTCGCAGACTGGGAAATGTCTCTACTTTCAATGGTGAGTCGTCGCCTCCAGCCTCATATTCTGCTCGGCTTACTGAGCGCCTCACGTAGAATCGTGCGCCATCTCCATCTTGGTGAATACTAGCATTTGAATTGGCAGCTGGGACGAATAATGCACCATTCTGTCTCCCACCTGCATAATAGTATAAATCGACGGGGTTTTGAATCAACGCTCCTGATATTTCTGCTCTTGCAAGTCTTTGACTTAGTTCCTCTAGTCTTGCTTCGAGTTCCTTCACCGGAACACGCCAATCCTCACCATCAGGCCCGGACAGACCTTCCATAGACCAAGACGCCATGTAGAAGGCTGAAGGTTAGTGTTGAAAAACTGTAACCATATTTATCTTAAATACGTTAGATTTGTTATTCTTCACCTCTGGCGAAATCGAGAAGATATCAAAAACTGTCAACCTTTGGACTTAACATGGCAAGGGTGTTGAACTTGCGCGACTTTAATGTCGAAAGCAAGACAGTGCTGGTGCGAGTTGATATCAATAGTCCATTAGAGCCAAAAAATCAAGAGTTTTTGGACGATACTAGAATCAAAGCAATCATTCCGACATTAAATCTGCTCACCAAATCGAAAGTAGTTATCCTAGCACATCAATCAAGGCCGGGAAAGAAAGATTTCACCAATACTTTAGGGCATTCTAGAGAACTTGGTAGAGTACTTGGTCGAAATGTAAAGTGGGTCGACGATATCCACGGCGAAAAAGCCATGAAGGCCATTGAAGATTTGAAAGATGGCGAAATTCTGATGCTAAAAAATGTTAGAATGGACCCGGAAGAGGTTTCGGTGAAAGGTAACTTCGAAAAGATGGCTGAGACCAAAATAATCCAGAGATTATCCAGCGTCGTAGATATTTTTGTCAATGATGCTTTTGCTTGTGCACATCGTAACACTCCATCCATTGTCGGCTTTACTCATACCCTACCATGTGTTGCTGGTGAATTAATGAAACGAGAAATTGATGCCCTTGATATTGCTCTAGAAAATCCAAGACGGCCTTGTATTGCTGTGGTAGGGGGAATCAAGGTTGAAGATTCAATTTCGATTGCTGATAATATGCTAAGAAAGGGTATTGCTGACCAAATTTGGGCAACCGGCGGTGTAGCAAACCTCTTAGTAGAATATTCTGGGGTTGACATAGGTAAAACTAATCATGATTTTTTGGTAAACGAACTTGGTGATTCATATCATAAAACAGTGGAGACTGCAAAGGCCATGCTCAATGATTTCAGTGAAAAAATCATGTTACCAACTGACTTGGCAGCAAATGTAGAAAATAATCGAGTCGATCTCCAAATCCAAGATCTTCCAATTGAAGCACCTATTTTTGATATTGGAATTAATTCGACAATGACGCTTTCTGCAGCAATTAAGCAAGCGGGAACAATCATTTTGAATGGTCCTGCTGGTGTCTTCGAGTTAACTGATTTCGCTCTTGGAACCATCGAGATGTTGAATGCTTGTGCTGAATCAAGTGGTTATGTTGTAGTTGGCGGGGGGCACACTGCAACTTTAATCATGAATCGTGGAATTGATCATAAAATGGGACATTTGTCAACGGGTGGCGGTGCTTGTTTGAACTATCTCGCGGGTCGCCTGCTACCCGGAATTGCTAGTTTAGAGTATAGCGCCGAGAAATTCAAACTCAAAATATCTCAGACTATTACTGACAATTAAATAATCCATCCACCACCCACCAACCAGGAATGGTGCTAGATGACTACAGAATATGCTGCGCGTTATACAAATACCGTGTTGTATGATGATGCAGGTCAAAAACACCTAGGTGATTTTCTAATCCATGATAACGGTGCTTGGTCAGTATCAAACGGTGACGAGGATGTCCGCCAAGTTATTGACGGTTCAGACAAATTACTCACTCGCTCTCTGCAAAATTGGCATACTCACTTAGCCATGCAACTCAACGCTCGAGATTTTAGTGACGGGTTCACTCTTGATCGGTGGTTGAATGAAGCAATATTCCCAACTGAATCACGACTGAACCCTGAATATGTCAGAGTCGGTTCTACTGCTGCTGCATGTGAACTTATGGCAACCGGATGTAGTTTTGCTGCTGATATGTATTTCTATCCAGCCATCACTGGTCAAGTGCTCAATGATGCTGGAATAAGGGGATTAGTCGGCGGGCCTGTAAGTGATTTTGCCCTACCGTCACACCCTGATGCAAAATCAGCCCTTGATGAGTTAGACTCCCTTCTTAGCAAGCAAGAAGCAAATGATAGGATTCAATATGCAATTGCTACACATTCTGTTTACCTGTGTAGTGAAGAGACCCTCGTCAGAGCTTCAGAGTTAGCTGAAAAACGCAATGGAAGACTGCACATACATGTTAGTGAAACTAGAAAAGAAATTGCTGATTGTTACGATAAGACTGGAAAATACCCTGTAGAGTACCTCGATAGTATTGACTTCTTCAAACCGGGCACCATATGCGCCCATGCTAGCTGGGTAAAAAAGAATGAAATCCGATTACTGAAGAAGCATGCAGCAACAGCAGTACACTGCCCATCTTCTAACATGAAATTAGCATGTGGTGGAACATTATCGTTACCTGCATACACTGCAGAAGGAGTCGATGTTAGAATCGGTACTGATGGTGCTGCATCGTCGGGCAATGGATTGGACATTCTTGCTGAAGCAAGGACGGCTGCTCTCGTTCAAAGGCATGACCACTGGGATGCTACTTTACTACCTGCTAAGGATGTTTTCCAAATGGTTACCAAAGGCAGCAAGGATTGGGTTGCATGGGACTTAGATGACCGCAGAATGTTTCCTCGTGGTCGTTCGAATAATCGGCATCTAGCCAACCTAGTGTTTAATGGTGCAAGGTGTCTTGATATGTGGGTTGATGGAACCGCAGTGAGAATGAATGGAAAAACTACCACATTGGATGAAAAATTGGCTTTACAAGAACTCAATGCATCTGTAGAATCTTACTACGATGGTATCGAATAATCATTGATAACGATTCAACACAAAGCCGCTGAAAAACATCAGCAACATAACGAAGTATCCCGCTGTAGATAATGTCAACTTTACTTCATAATCCACATTCAGTTCAAAGTCTCCAGAAATCTCGTTAAGGCTGCCAATACCGACATAATATTCACCAGATTCTACAGACCAAGTAAATCCAGATTCATTGTCATCACCAATTGCAACAAAATCATTATCGTTTCGGGTGCATAACTCAGTATTTGGATTCGATCGTTCGATAAAATTTAATCCATCGCACTGGTCTTTTTTGACATCATCTGCAACTACCAAGAATACATCACTTCTATCCCAAGTAATGCCTGCATTGGCCGATACCAGTAGTGCTAAAGGATTTGATTGCACTGGTTCATCTGCAAAGAATACCGAATTGGGTACGTTAGGTGTTGGGATAGAATCTACTGAATCCTCGATAGTAAAACCAATTGTACCAATAATTGACAATAAGATTGATGTAACCATCAATCCGGCACCAAACTTACTGTTTACTTGCAACCTTAATCACCTACAATTGTAAGAAGGCGAGTGCTAAAATTACATAGCTTCCAAGCAGCATACCGCCTTCTAGCCAATTTGATTTACCATCTGCTAAAATCGAATTCACAACGAGAACTGATACGAAGGTTGCAGCGGTTTCTAACATACCAAACTCAAGGGTTAGAGGCACCCCTAGAGCCCAAGCAAACAGAATCATGGCAGGTGCTGCAAATAGCGCGATTTGCACGCTACTACCTACGGCAATTGCAATAGACAAATCCATCTTATCTTTGCCTGCAACAATAACCGCAGTGAAATGTTCTGCTGCATTGCCAAAGAATGGTAATAGTATTACTCCGATGAATAACTCAGGCATGCCCCATTCAACTACTGCTGCTTCCAAACTATGAACCAAAATATGTGCCATCCATGCAACTAGTATTGTCGCCAAAATTAACAAAAACCATGCATCTTTGTTAGTCATTTTAGGGTCTTCATGATGACCATGCCCTGGTTCAGTAGCAAATACGTGCGCATGAGTTTTCAATTGAAACAGTAAAGCAAACCCGTAGATAATTAGCAACACAATTGCTGCGTAGTGAGATATATTTTCAACATCTGATATTGTACCGCCAGAGTGGTGAACTGCACTAGGAATTATGAACGCAACAACGGCCAATAACAGTAGGGTTCCGTTCATTTGAATGGCTTCACTGTTGAAGGTCTGTTCTTTGTGCTTCAAACCACCCCAAAGCATCGCTAAACCGAGCACTAGAAGCATGTTGCCAAGTATTGAACCAATAAGCGAGGCTTGTGTCACTGTTACCATTGTTTCAACTATTTCGGGATCATTTGAGGCAGCATATATTGCCAATCCGACAATTATCAATTCAGCTGCATTACCAAATGTTGCATTTAGAAAACCACCAATGGCTTCTCCGGTTCTCAGTGCTATCTCTTCGGTACCCTTACCCATTAAGAACGCTAATGGCATTATGGCGATCATTGAGAAAAGGAATGCCATTGTGAGGTTGTGCTGATAGTTGAAAAATATCGCCAGAGGCAATGCAACAAGTAACCAATTCAACTTGTTATTAAGTGGACTAAACGAATCTATTACAGATTCCATAACGTTCTCTGATTCTTTAGCCAAATTATCCTCGCCAGCCCCATCGATTGTGTCTGCCATAGATTTGACACTAAAGATACACTAATTGAGGTATCTGTGCAATGCCTACTCAATCTTCCGATTTTGTACGTCTAGTTGGGCGACGTGTGGGTGCATTTCTTGGTGCAGTACGGCGCCCCACCTTACGTTTTGGCCTTGGCTTTTCTTCAACCTCTTCCTCTTCCTCAAAGTCGCCATCATCTAATCCAAAGAAAGCATCATCATCTTCTTCTTCGAACTCGGGTTCTGGTTTAGATTTTGATTTACTTCTTCTAGCCTTTCTTTGTACAATATTAACAGAGAATGGGTCGTCTTCCTCTTCTTCAATTTCTGGTACTTCCTTGGATTGTTCTGCTGGCGCAGGTTGGGTTGTATTGGTAATTGAGTCCATGTCTATATCTTGACTTGTACCGATAAATTCTGACATCCAGTCATCATCATCATAATCATCATCTGATTTTTTCTTCTTTGGCCCCTTCATGCCTGCACTAATGACAAATAGCATCAATATGATTGAAATGAATGCGATTCCTGACGAGACCCAGACAAATACGTATGGTGGATCTGAAAATGATGGTTCAACAATTATTGGTTCTGGTGGTGGCTCAATTGATTGGACATATTGGCAATTTGTGGTACCATCTACATTGTTGTAACAATAATCAACAATGAATATCACCTGCTTAATGACTTCATTACCTGCTGAATCGATAGCCCTAACCGTAAGTGCATGCTCGCCATTATTGAAATTCCCCGCACTGAATTCTTCCATGAATACCAAAGCGCTGCCATCTCCGTGCACATCCTCCAAAACTTCAGGAGTTATCCATGAACCAACCTGCTGTGTATTGGTACCGAAATTGGATGTAAATTTGTACTGCATAAGTTCAATTTGTACATCGTCACTGGCCCCTGCATAAATCGTAATCGTTTCTTTTGCTAGATATTTTGATCCGTCTCCCGCAGATGCCGGCGAATAAACTGTTAAAATTGGATTTTGAGCATCTAGGCTTCGTTCTGTCCAATTTAATTGCTGATTGTTAAAACTTTCATCAACCATATCGACGCTAATTGTGATTAAACCTGCTGAAACTGATGGGCTGATATCGAATGTGTGATAATACTCTGGCCCTTGGTTGGGGTCTAGAAGATTGTCAGCATACATTAACATCTGGCGAGGTCCATTGGTAATTTTACCACCTGTGGAGGTTGTTAAATCAATAGTTGGATTACTAAACAGGTATTCATTTATTGAAAGTCTGATACTATAACTTCCTGATACCAAAGACGGACTTACATACAACTCGCCATCCTCATCGAACAATTGGTACGTTGCAGTAGGAGGTGTTGTGTCCTCCTTCACTTTGAGAGAGTTTCCTCCGGACCCAGGAAATGCTTCTATATTCTTGTTGCCAAATTCATCTTCAACGGTGATGGCGTACCAGATATTTCTTTCAACATCATTAGGAATTTGGTAATTTTTGGTAAAGGTAAATTCGGTTAATACCGAGCCTGTATCAAGTATATCTCCATCAAATAAAGTCCATCCATTTTCTTCCATCACATTAGAGACTTCGTCTTCATCTTCACCGAATGGCTCACCTTCATGTTGCCAAATTGAGTATTTTTCTCCATCCAGTTGCTGATCGTTTAGCCATTCTATCGTGACTAGAGAAATCTCTCCCTCAACCTCTATTGAATTAATTCTCGGTGCTGGGGGAGTAATAGTTTCTTCATAGACCGGTCCAAACCAGTTTTGAACAAGCTGAGTGTAGTGATACGGGCCTGCAGTATGTTGGTATAGGGCTTCGCTAGTAACAAAGTAGAATGAGGTTCTATCCACTTCCGGGGGTACTTGTGCTGTAAATTGTTCAATTCCATCGGTTACAGTGCCCTGATATTCCAAGGTAACATTCTCGACGAACTGACTACCAGACACAAGGTAGTTTGAACGCCAAATATGATATTTTTCGCCTTCTGCGCCAAGTTGGTCGCTCCAAGTTATCAGAGTTTGAGAATTACCGATAAATGTTGCAATTACGTTTGTTGGTTCGGCAGTCCAATCATAAAATGCATCTTCATAAACAGAACTACAGGATTGTGGATCTATGTTTTCATCAAATATTCCGTTTATATCAATAACTACTACACAATAATATGAAGTTCCAAGCCTGCCTATTGGTACTTGGTGTTGAAACTCAAATACCTCCTCACCAACAAGACCTATCTGAGTAACGCCAAACTGGGTTGTTTTGTTAAATGGTTCTCCGGAACTAAATATAGCATACGATTCATTATCTTCTCCAGGAACATCAGTCCAGGATATAATTGTGCTTCCGCCGCCTGTTTGTGGATCAGAAGCGAAAAATGCGTTTGCAGAGGATACTGGGTTTGCTGGCATATTATCCTCAATTATGGCATTACTCAGAGCATTATTTGACAGGAATCTAGTGTCCTCATAATCTTGGCCGGGCCCTAAGTAGTTTGGTAGCAAATAGGTGACCGCATAATAGACCTCTCTGTCAGTATCTTGAGGTATTTGGATGTTGTAATTTGCGATGCCCGGTGCCAACTGGGCGACAGGAGATGTAGAACTGAATATCACAGCTGCTGAATTTCTAGTAATCGGCTGGGTTGACCTCCAAATCTGAGTTTGGTATGCGTCTGGCCCGGTTTCAGGTAAAACATAGGATATATCATTGTAGTTTATCCAAGAAAGAGAGGTCATGCTTGTTGTTGGATCAAAGGATGCAAGCAAATTGTAGGGTGTTCTTACAGGTGTTGTAACTTCAACAATAGGATCATATGTTGATGATTCGTTAATAATAAGGGAATCATAAGTTGTTTCAGAATTACCTTGGTCGGTGATGGTTGTTGTAATTCCATAGTAAAAGGAATCGTTAGTACCCGGCGCTACAAGATATGAATAGCTGTGACCCGGATGTGCACCATTGCTGCCCCCTAAACATAGATACTTGACTGCATATGCTTCACTATCACATGCATTGACTGAATGAATCAATGTGGCAGTTTGTATATTCGATTGGGTAATCATCTCAGTATGACGGTAGACATTGTAAACAGAATTGTAAAAGTTATCAAGTGCTGTTGGCTCATCAAGACTGTCAATATTACGCCAAGTGATTGTCGTTAACTCAGTACTACTATCGAAAGATGCTGCAATGTCTTGTGCTTGTAAGTGGAACAAATTTCCAGTGTCTTCTGCACTTACATTGGTAATTGGTACCAATGAAAAAGTCATCAATAAAATCAACAGCGTAGCAATGGCTCTCCCCTCATAAGCCTTGGAACTGCCCGTCATCGGTCTTTTCTAGCATGCAACCGTTATGAGTGTACCGCTATTTAATCGGGGAATTATGCTGATTTTGAGTTAAACCTGATTTATTCAAAATCATTCTTCATCTGTCGAATTTGGTTGTGGCAAAGGGTTCTCAGCGTCGATTTGTTTGATTTGCTTACTGGCTTGGATGAATCTAATCAAAAAGGTCCAAATCCCGCCCAAAGCTGAAATAAAAACTACAATACTAAGCGGGTTGATTTGAATATGGTCAAATATTCCTGGAAACTGGCCCCAAGAATAATTATCAAAATACAACAAAATTGCAGTAAGGAATATTGCAACTATACTGAGAATAGTTCTATCCGCTCTAGAAAATCCACGATAATTTCTAGTTCCTGCCACTGCTTGAGCTTGAGTACCCATATAGGATCCAAGTAAAGTGAACCATGCGGCTGCCAACCCAAGTACAATGTCATTAACAAATACTGAGGCTGAAATACAAATTATCCAAACAGCATCCAGCAACCGGTCAAAAGTATGGTCTAGATAATCTCCCCACCGAGTTACTCTACCTGTAGCTCTTGCAACTGGTCCATCAAGGCCATCCAAGGCCATTGCGAGGGTAATTAGTAAGCCACCACCCAGTAGCATAGAGGCTCCAAAATCATCTTGTGGCGCCAAATAAACTGATATTCCGCCAAGAATGCCAATAGGAAGAGCAATCCAGGTTATTGTGGCTGGGCTCATCCACGATAGTGACTCTACGATAGGGTTCAGAGTTTTTTCCCAAATACTCCTTAATTTTTCCAGCGCCATATCCCTTACCAATCATTGGGAAACCAACTAGGGGGTTGATTGTTGCGGCTGAAAAACTTAGATTCGAGCGTTTTGAAGCATTACGATATCCAATCAATAGCGTTGGAAATAGTGGCTGTATCTGTCTTGAAATCGCTGGCAACCCAAGATTTTACCCTATCAACTATTTCTTCCGATGACAAAATGCTAGAATCTAACTCAAGAATCGGGACACAAATCTCAAATTCTGCTATTTCTGACCATGTACCAGCAATTAATTCCCATTCAATATTAGCATTTATTTTAGCCTCACTATACCCTCTAGACTCGAGCCTTGCGCGCAATTTAGCAGGTTCACATCGCAGAACAATTATCGCATCTACCTCCAAAAAGTGTGAAAGATGGCCGTCTATGACTGTGTTTTTATCTGAACTTGGAATGAAGTTTTCAGCCAATTTATGAATATCAATTTCAACGCACTCCATTATCTCATCATAATCGCCCTCACAGGCATGCGTCTTAGCCAACTCAGCCACGGATTTTACATCCCATCCATCGGTCTCGAGTAAATTGGCGAGGGCAGACTTGCCCACTGCAGGACTACCTGTTATTGCAATTGATACCATTTGCTCGAGCAGTGCCAGTTCGTGTTGATACAACAACTTTGGCCAAATGAAATATAATTAACAAAGCCATCAAATGATAGTATGTTGTGCCATAGATGTTACCATGTTCGGAATGAACGATCCTGCACAAACATTGATGCAATTAGAAGGTTACATCAGAGATGGCAGGTTGGAAATGTCAGAAGTTATGGCGACACAATTTACCGATATGTTTCTGCGCAACAAAAAACGTTCCGGACAAGAACAAATTATGTTAGTTAGAGGATTACAAATATTGTGCGATGTATTAGTCATTAGAAAGAAATTTCCTCTCGCTATGGCCTCTGCCAAAACATTACTCCGTGAGCGAAAGAAAATCCCTACCGCAGATGATAAAATTGGCCATTATTATCAAGATTTACATAGATGTGGGAAAGCGTTTGCGTTGGCTGGCAAGAAACGTAAAGGAAAAGCATTTTTCATCAAGGCATTCAAACGATCAGGTGGGTGTATCGCAGCCGCTTTAGATGGAGTTACAACAATTGAAAATGATACAAAACTAGTTGATTTATTTCTACGCTCTCTAGAACAATCGGGACCTGTTTTACGTTTAGGTCAGTCTTTCATGCTACAACCAGATAATTTGCCTGCGGTACGGGTAGAAGCCATATTGGAAGCGTTAGAAGGGCCCAACCTAAGTCTCGATGAGCGGCCAAGTCAACACGTTCAGCGACTGAAAGCACAAATTTCTGCCATTGAAAATGGCGAAATGGCAGCGAATGCAAAACTCCAGAGCGCGTTAGATTCTCTAAAGCCAAAGCATGACTACTACGAATATAGTTGATGGTAACGAGGGATGGATTTGAACCATCGATCTCCGGGTTATGAGCCCGACGGGATATCCAGACTACCCCACCTCGTTAAGCAAACCGCCGGCTTTACCCATTTTCAAACCACCGATGGGCCGGTTGAAACAATTTGTCAATAAAATAAGGTTTAATGTACCCATAATGGAATTGTCTTATCTACTCCTGCCGGTCATGGATTACCATGCGAGTCAAAGCAAACCGGTCACTCTTGTTGGCGCTGTTGTTATGCTCTGCCATGCTCGCTGGCTGTACTGCTGATGATGAATCATCGGATGAGTCAGCAATTGACCTAGTTATTTACTACGATGCCACGTCTGGAATGATTCAAGAAAATATCCAGAATGGTGCGCAGGTATCATTCGCAGGCGTCGAATGAGCTTTCGATTATGCATATACTAAATCGGCTTCTGGAGATATTGATTCATTTTACTTCGAAGCAGGTGATGGTAGTAGTCGAGTTACTGTCGATGCCAATGAGACGGGGGAAATAACCTACACGTATGCGACCCATGGCTTATTCACCGCAAACTTAGGAGCAATCGATGATGCGGGTAATGAAGATAATACTACTATCACCATTAGAATCGATAAGAAAACTATCTGGGGGCAATCCGGCACAACTGATGTTGATACAATGAATATCGACACGACTCCAGATTGTGAGTGTCCGGCACCAAACCAGATTGCGATCGAATCAACCGTAGAAAATCCACCAAATGCAGGAGGATTTTTTGGCGGACCAGTGACGATAAATTGGATATTAACTGGTGAAGGAGTTACCCGTGAGTCTGGTCAAGAGCAAATTGCTGATGGACAAAACGCCCAGTGGATGCATGAGGAATTCAATGTTGGTACTCAAGGATGGGCGCTAGATGTAGAATTGAGTAATACAGATGAACAAGTAAATGTTGACCACGAGGTCACCATCACCTACAATGACGAAGAAAGTAGTCCGAACCCCTTACCTACCGAATCAGGTGAATGATAATCACATTTCCCTTCACTTTCAAGTAATATGAAAATGAAGGTTAAAGTAAATATTTGCTTGCTGTACTGTATTTACCTGTCATGTAAAGCCCATTTGTCGCAACAATTCACTCGATAGACTGTTTAATCTCTTCATATACTAAACACCAATCGCTGTGTTTGGAAGTGAAAAGGATGGCGACCAAAGCAAAGAAAAAAACCAAGATTGAAATTGAAAAGAATGAAGACCTTCAAGAGGACACGGTGTTAATGATGGCCCAAGATGATGATGCCCCTGAAGTAAAAATTGAGGATTTACCGGGCGTAGGTCCAGCAACTGCTGAGAAACTTAGAGAAGCAGGATTCGATGAATTGTTGGCATTGGCGGTTATGTCCCCAGCTGATTTAGCAGAACAAGCAGAGATTGGTGAAGCAGTGGCTGGAAAAATAATTGCAGCATCGAAGAAAATGGCTAACATTGGTGGCTTCGTATCTGGTGGAGACCTACTAGAACGTAGAAAAGAAGTACAAAAATTATCATCTAAAGTACAGTCAATCGATGATTTACTTGGTGGTGGATTTGAAACCCAAGCACTAGTTGAAGTATACGGCGCTTTTGGTAGCGGAAAAACCCAAATTGGGCATCAACTAGCAGTAAATTGTACTCTCCCTACAGCAGAAGGCGGGTTTGATGGTGATGTATTTTACATAGACACTGAAGATACTTTTAGGCCGGAGAGAATTACCCAAATGGCTAGAGGTCTAGACCTTGATCCGGATCAAGTATTGTCTCGAATACATGTTGCCAGGGCTTACAACTCCGCACATCAAATGCTACTCGTTGATGAGATTAAGCGTATGAGCAAGGGATTGAATGTCAAGATGATTATTGTTGATTCTTTAACTAGCCATTTCAGAGCTGAATTTATTGGACGAGGTATGCTTGCTAACAGACAACAAAAACTAAACAAGCACTTGAAAGAATTGAAACAACTAGCAGATATCAATAATGCTCTTGTCTTAGTTACAAATCAAGTCCACTCTAAACCAGATGCTATGTGGGGCGATCCAACAAAGCCAATTGGTGGTCACGTGTTAGCACACGCCAGTACCTTCAGACTTTACTTAAGAAAAGCCAAGGGTGGTAGAAGAATTGCTAGACTAGTCGATTCCCCTAACCTACCTGATGGAGAATGTGTCTACCAAGTTACTCAAGAAGGCCTAAAGGATTGAGTTGGATAATCAAAAATGGTCTTAAAATGACCAATTTATTATCCTAAACAGTCGGCACCTTCAAAGATGGTTTGAGAATCTAAGTATCATGCGCCATTTAATTGACCGCGTTTTAGAGTTAAGTGAAGAAGAACAGGTAAAGATCACTCCGAGTGATATTCCACCTGGTCAAGGCAGTGAAGAAGAATTGAAAGCACTGCTAGAATCACTACAGCCAAGAATAAGAGTATATGGCGCTGGTGGCGCTGGTTGTAATGCAGTCAGTAGATTAGCTGAAGAAGGATTATTTGACAGTAGTTACGTAACAGGATATGCCATAAATACCGATGCTCAAGCACTGCTTATGTCACCTCTCGAAGAGAAAGTCCTAATCGGCCGAACCGCCAGAGGTAGAGGTGCTGGTGGAGATCCTACTAAAGGAGAAGCGGCAGCGCTTGAATCAGAAATGGTTCTCAGAAGAATCACTAATGACACACAATTAGCGATAATTACTGCTGGAATGGGTGGTGGCTCCGGAACTGGTGCTGCAGGTCATATTGCTCGGCTTGCTAAACAACAAGGTGCGATGACGATTGCTGTTGTAACCTATCCATTCAAGTCTGAAGGTTCACTTCGCAAGCAAAATGCTGAGTGGGGCCTTGAAAGACTGAGAGAGCACTGTGACACAATTCTAGTAATTCCAAATGAAAGATTGCTAGAAATTGAGGGCGTTAAGGATTTACCAATCGCTAGTGCGTTCAGAGTTGGAGATGAATTGTTAGTAAGATCGATAACCGGAGTTACTGAATTACTTACCACCGATGGTATGGTTAACCTTGACTTTGAAGACTTGAAGGCCGTAATCAAATCTGGCAGTGGTGTCGCAATGATTGGTCTTGGCGCATCGTCTGCAACCAATAGGGCAGAAGAAGCAACTCTAGAAGCGCTACATTCTCCGCTATTAGAATTAGATACCTCTGATGCAAGAGGTGCACTCATTAATGTCGTTGGTGGCCCTACTTTGACACTTGGCGAAGCAGAAAGGTGTGCGCACATAATCCAAGAGAAAATTTCTCCGCATGCCAAGATAATTTGGGGTGCTGCTGTTGACGAGAATTTGGGCGATGAGATTAGAGTAATGCTGGTGTTGACCGGTGTGAAGAGTGAACAAATTCATGGCTCAAGTGAGAATCGACAAATGCGCGCATTGAGAAATAAAAGCATTGAATTTGTCAACTAATCTTTTACCATTCTAAAACAAATGTATACTAAGGCTAATAGCCCTATTGTAAGCATTCCTTTATCGAAAAGTTCTAACTCATGATTAGTTATTGATGAATTAGGAATTGGATCAAAATTTTGCTCCCCCGGGACATAGATTTCAATAACATTCCAGCTATCACCGTTAGACAATTGATTACCATTTACTGCGTTGCCGTGTAGGATAAATTTGCTCATAGTAGTATTGTCACTTGGAGAAGTCCATGATAGGTTCCACGAACGTTGCTGATTGGATAATTCCTTGTGAGTCCATCCGTTATCGATTAAATGTCCAGTATTATTCTCAAAAAATAGTGATCCTCCCTCCACAACAATTCTAAAACCACCTTGTGCAGATTCTGGACTTGGTTTGACCATCTGATTTGATACCTCTATGGTTAGACTATAATTCGTACTAGCTACGAACTTTTCTGGCAAGCCAGATAACGCTATGCTTGTCTTAGAATTAGAATCTCCATGGCACTGACAACCCCCTTGACTGTCTCCTACTCCATTAGGAAAGCCGTCAACATTGCTTGCTGGCAAGCACAGTAAAATCCCAAAGATTGTGAACATCACAATCCTGTAGGCGTTATGGTTTGGCACATTTAATCCAAAATGCCGTCACCTTTGACATTTTTTATCTTACTAATTGATTAAACTATCTTGATGCAAAACGCGATAGAGAGTAACATCACATTAAGTATAATGAGTCGATGGTAAGTAATGATGTTCGAGGATAATGGTTTTGTTGTACCGGATTCATTTGAGGAAGATGAGATTGACATTTTTGCTGAATTAGGTGTTACTGGAGTTAGACCAGTAAACAATTTGGCAGAACAGAAACAAATGCAAAATGAAAACCTTGCAATCTTGTTAGGAAGTGATGATGATGATGATTACCAGATTATTGAAGATCCTGTATCCCATTCTGTGAACAATCAACCTGTAGAAGATGCACACGTCATTTTGTCAGATGATAGAATAAGTGAACTACTGGAAATTTTAGTCAAACAGGATTTATCACTGTCTGAAGGTAAGGAGATTATTGAATCAATCCCAGCCAAAGCAAAACTAAATCTAGACTCAACTAGAGTGACAAAGATAGATGATGAATATGAAATTTCTGTGATTATTGATGTTGATGGTTCTGGACCTGTAAGGCCATTTGCTAAGATAAAGTCGGAAAACAATATTTTGAATCTCAATGAAACCCCAAACACAATTCCAAGCGGTTGGGTTCCTCTTCACAACATTCTCAGAGACATATTGACCAAAGCAATGCAGATGCTGTCATCAACAAAGTTCACCATTAACAATAACATCTGAAGTGATTTCTACTGTTGTCTTGAACATATTTGATACAGTACAATATGTCTCATGGCTCTTCTCTACAAGTCTTTTTACCAACTTTTTGGGTGCTTCTGCATCGACGTGATAAATCATTTTAATCTTAGTGAATACCTTAGGAGATGTGTCTTTTCGCTCTGCAGCTAACTCTATCCAAATTCTCTCTATCTTTCGCCCTTTTAGACCGGTCTGAATATCTGCTAAAGAACAGGCTCCTATCATTTGGAGGGTTATCTGAACTGGGGTTGGGCCATCATCCCAATCGATTTCAATACAATCACCTGCTTCATTGAAGCAGTCTACCTTAGAATCTCCTTTCCACTCGACGCGTCCCAACATGATTATCCGATGTGCGGTTCATTCTTGAAGGGAATGCATCTCGGGTAGACTGAGTGGAATGACTGGCGAGAGTATTACCCTAGAAAACGGCATCCTAAATGTACCGAATAATCCTACTATACACTTCATTGAGGGAGATGGTATCGGAGTAGACATCAGTCCTGTAATGATGAAGGTTGTTGACGCTGCAGTCTCAAGAGCATACGGAGGACAAAAGGAAATCCATTGGAATGAAGTTCTTGCTGGAGAAAAAGCATTCAATAACACTGGTGAGTGGCTTCCCGAGGCGACCCTTGATGCAATGAGAAATGGTTTGGTGTCAATCAAAGGGCCGCTTACAACGCCAGTGGGAGGAGGTATTCGATCACTTAATGTTGCATTAAGACAGAAGTTAGACCTATTTGCTTGTGTCAGGCCAGTTCGTTGGTATGATGGAACCCCCTCACCGGTAAAAGCACCACAGGATGTTGACATGATTATTTTCAGAGAGAATAGCGAGGATGTCTATGCTGGCATTGAATGGGAAGCAGGTACTGAAGGCGTTGCCAAACTCATTAACTTCTTACAGAATGAAATGGGTGTTGACAAAATTCGATTCCCCAATAGTTCAGGAATTGGAATTAAACCAATTTCTAGAGAGGGGACTGCAAGAATAGTAAGAGCCGCATTACATTACGCTGTCGAGAATGACAAGAGCTCTGTTACTTTAGTTCACAAAGGAAACATCATGAAATTTACCGAAGGAGGATTTAGAGACTGGGGGTACCAATTAGCAAAAGATGAATTCGGTGCTGTAGAACTTGATGGTGGCCCATGGTGTACCTTCGAAAATCCAAAGACAGGAAATCAAATAATTGTCAAAGACGTCATCGCTGATGCAATGTTACAACAAATAATCACAAGACCCGCAGAATATTCTGTCCTAGCAACCATGAACCTCAATGGCGACTATATTTCTGATGCTTTAGCAGCACAAGTAGGCGGAATTGGCATTGCACCTGGAGCTAATATCAACTACGATACTGGTATTGCAATTTTCGAAGCAACACATGGAACAGCACCAAAATACGCTGGCCAAGACAAAGTCAACCCTGGAAGCGTAATTTTGAGCGCAGAGATGATGTTACGTCATATGGGTTGGTCGGATGCGGCCGATTTAATTATCAGTGGTATGGAAGGGGCAATTTCAGCCAAGACTGTAACATATGATTTTGAACGCTTAATGGACGACGCTAAACTGCTCAAGTGTAGCGAATTTGGCGACGCGATTATTTCCCACATGTGAGTATAATGAAGAAGATTTCACAGTCTGAACGGGAAGAGATAATCTCTCGGGCTAAATCTGCGGTAAATGATGAGCCAATTGAATGGTTTGACCAACTATACGGTATGGCTAAGAGAGATCCGACAATAATTCCATGGGCCAGGATGGCCCCTAATCAAATAATGATGAGTTGGGTAGAGAAAAATTGCGCGGTAGGTAATGCATTAGTAATTGGATGCGGCCTTGGAGATGATGCTGTTGGCCTGGAAAATATTGGGTTTAATGTCACTGCATTTGATATATCTGAGCACTGTGTTACTTGGTGTAAAGAGCGTTTTCCAAATTCAAAAGTTGAGTGGTTAGTTGGAGATATACTCGATCCTAAACAGGAATGGTATGGGAATTTTGACCTCATAGTAGAGATTCATATTCTACAAGCAATTCCAGACGGAGGAATTAGGGAAAAAGCCGCTGAACAAATGCCCAAATTGCTTGCAGAGAATGGAAAAATGCTCTGTATTGGAAGGCTTGATGATGGCCACCAAACCATACAACCACCGCCATGGCCACTAAAACAAACTTGGTTAGATGATTCGTTTGCCATGTTGGAATCTCTAGAGTTTACCCCCTTTAGGAATGATGATTCTTTAGAGGTATTGAGATATTATGCTGCTTGGCAACGTAAACTCTAATTTAGCCAAGCATTGAGCATTTTGCTATTCTTGATTATACCGTAGCCAAACCTTTCCTCAAATGCCCTTGCTGTTAAAGTGAAATCGCCATCTCGAGTCGCAACTAATATGCTTCCTAAGCCTTCCAATGATTGAGATGCAAGTAGTTTCACGATAGCCATTATCTGTCTATCAGCATCTTCTGGGAATATTTGGTTTGAACCAATCTTTGTTCTATTTTGCTTTGGCTCCCTCGCAACTTTCATTTCTGTAAGTTCCTCATAGATTTCGATATATTCTCCAAGGAATTCAGTGATTTCATCGACATACTCTTGTTGCATTGCTTCTTTTTCTAGGTGTATGTCAATTGGTTTCCACCGATTAAATTCTACAATAATTTCATCCACGAGTTTGGCGATTTTTTTGTCGTCAAATACGGCATCTAGCACCTCTGGTTTAACCAAAGAGGATTGGAATTTTGCTTTGATTTTGTTATGTCGCTTGCTTAATTCCTTAATTTCATGCTTAACAATTGATGGCAACCAAAGATTGATTCTACCGGCATCTGCACGGCTCAGGAGTACCTTATGGAAATTGTCATGCTCAAATGAGTCTAGGCTTGTTTCGCTTGCTAATTCCAAACTATGCGCTATTTTGTCTACTAATGCATCAACCAAGATATTGGTGTCGACGATAACAAGTGGAGGTAGTGCTAAGTTTTTCAGATAGCGGCGTGATGAGTTTGGTATTTCGCGCTTATGAGTTGCAAATAGACTTCTTTCCGCATCATATAATCGCTTCATTTCAGTGGTTGAGAACTTCCCCGAATTTTGTGCCCTTTCCAAATACATCAAACCCTCGATTGGGTTTTTCTCTGCTGAATCTCTTGCAATATCATATAGCGCCATTATAGAAGGAGGATTTTGTAACATTTCATTGCGGAACCTACCGTCAAATCCATGTCTGGTTCGACGTTTGTTTCTTTGAACAGAGTTCAATGCTGCAGTAACTCTGCCAGAGAATGGTTCAGCAGGCAACTCCCTAGAATGCTCGAAGGGATAATTTCGTAAATTATCAAGTTCATCTTCAGCAAAGAAGTTCACCGTTTTTTCTACCATTTCACCATCAAGGTTTTCCTCATGTACTTGTTTTGTTCGTCGCACGAAATCTTTGAGTAATTGAGTAGCTTCATTGGTTTTTTGATTACTAGCAGTAAATGAGACGCGTAAATAAAGTTGGAATCGCTTAGTAATTGCAGTTCGCAAGGCAGGTTGGTTATTGAGTAAATCCACCGCTTCTTTCCACTGCTCAGCGTGAGCGAGGTGAATTATTGACTTGCGATATAGGACCATAGAATGTTCGAAATCGAACTCTCCGCTTTCAGCAACCCTTCTATATTCTCTTGCTGCATTTAGCTCGTCATTATTTTGAGCGAATAGCGCTGCCCTCGCAAGAGTGTGCCATGGAGAAAGAGGGTTATTTTGTTGATACCATGTGACTAATTGTTCCAAACCAATGTCGTGGTCAAATACTAACTGCCTAACTGATCGAACTAGTCGAGTTGGTGTGTCAGATCCCACTACCAATTGATTTAATGAGTCATAGATTTCTTGGTCTGCCTCTCCATGTTGCAAAGAGATTGTTGCTTGATTAAGATTGAGAGTTGCGATTAAAACTGACAACAAACTTTCCTCTAAGTTAGAAAGTTCGGCTTTCTCTAAACTGTTGTTTAGATGTTCGATATAGGTTCTTGAAGCAATACCTGTACCACCTTGTTTAAGCGCGTTTCGGGCTTGTTTAAGGGCTTGATAGGCTTTTTTAGGCAAGATAGTAAATGGATCATCGCCGACTGTGTTGCCTTCCATTAGCATGATTAGGCTCTGAGCCATTGGTGAGAGGTAGGCAGGAGGCTCTGTGCTGTGAATAGATGTCAGTGCTTGTTGTCTGATATCAACAAATTTCTCCCACAAATCATGTTGACTATTTGTTGCTAAAATATGGTATGACAATAACGCTTCATAAGGGTGTGAAAGAGGTGCAAGGTCATTATTTGTTAGGATTTTACTGAGTCTTCTAATCTCTAATTTTTGAGTAAATACCTCTACGGCCTGAACTGAAGATTCTTCCCAAGCCTCTCCCGCAATGTCTTGAATTTGTTTGAAACATTCATTTTTCAAATTAAGAGAAGTACTATCATGGTTAGCAATGTACAACAATGCTCCCTCATCCAAAGACGTCATTTGTTCGACCAACCAATCATCCACTTCGGTTGAATTTAGTGAACAAACTAAGTCATACAGTCTTTCAATCTCTATTGAATGATCCAAATTGTTTGAAACCAATAAGTCTGCAGCCTGTTTACTATCCCCTGAATTTGCAAGTGCTGACAGATATAACCATCTGAGATTTTGGATTTGCACTTGCGCATTTGGAATTGACTCTAGAATCTCAATCCCTGTTGCGATTTCTTCCGGTGGAAGATTACTTACTGATTCGGGGAAACTCAACCAGGCAAATCTAGCTCTCGCCTTTGCTAATCCATTGTCGTCTGCACTGGTGCTAGTCTTCCAGTCCTTGACCTCGCCACCAATCAATCGGATTAGGTCTTGGAATTCTTCGGCAAGGTCTTGGTTAACTTTGGCTAATTCTTTAATCGGTTTAACGGAATCGGAATGGCTAGCAATTGCTAAAATGACCGAGATAATTGATGCACTCCCCGTTAATTGAAGCAGATTCTTGCTAACTTCCAATGACCTCTTGGCAGAAAGTTGAGATTGGATCTTTTGAATCGCAATTTGCTGACTAGCATCTGTGCATAGTGCGGACAATTTATCGATTGCATTAGCTAATTCTTCGTTATCAAAGACATCAATTCTACCAATTGAAACATCAACCTTCTTACTGGATTTGGATTTCTTCTTAGCCGTTGGAAATGCGACAAATTGAGCAAGAAGATCTGTTCTTTGTCCAAGCGTTTGCCAAATTGGATCAACACCCTTAGCAAGGCATTTTTCCCTAATTGTATTCTCTAACGTTGACAGGTCGTCATTCCAATCTCCACGTTTCAATTGCTTATTAATTAATAAAACTGCTAGTCTAAAGGCATCCGAGTCGCCATTATCCGTTGAAATCTCATCATTTTCCGGCAACCAATCAATTGCAGATTTGGGGTTGCCGCTGCGGCCTCTACGGCGCATCGTACGGTTGGTTCTTGGCGCATTGCCTTCCTCATCGTCGCCAGGGACCTCGGTTTCATCTAGAGCTAAAGTGAGGATACTACGCCATTTCTTTTCCATAATCTGCCAATCTGGGGATTTGGCTACTTTGGCCTTGCGTTGTTGCTTGGGAATGTTAGTCTTGTAAGCGATGTCTAAGCACTTTGCCATATGTTCTTCCTGCAGACTAGTCACCTCCTACATATTAGCCGCCTAGTAGGTTGCTATTCAATTAACCGGCAACAAAATCATGCAAATTAATGAAGAAAGTTCAATTTCATCACTAGTGTTCATGAATAAAGAACGCGTGGAGTAGATTGACTGAGCCTATGGATTATATCCGAGTTATTGCCTTGCTAGCACACCCTATTCTGGCTAGTGCGCTGATTTTTTGGATGTGGCAGCAATACTCATGGCGGAAAAAAAGTAAATCTCTCAAAGGAACTGAAAGAAAATCTGCGCTCGAACAGCATGAAAAGTTTGGAGAGTATATTCTGTGGTCTGGATTTGTGGTAGTCGGTGTTGCTTTCTTGGGCAGAATGATGGCTGGGTGGCGCAGTGAACAGGATATTTTCGCAGAAATCTGGCCTACTAATTTGCATGGATTCATTGGACCGTTAGGTTTAGTGTTGCTGTATGTTATGACTAGATTTGGAAAGCAAGCCAAAGCAAACCGGTTAGCAGGAGAAAGTTTTGCCCTTGAAAAGACCAAACATGGAAGAGCTGCGGACTTCATAATGGCCCTAGTATTCATCCACGCCTTCCTAGGGTTTTTGTATATTTTTTCTGTAATTTAATCCACTTTCAGTACTGTGTTACGGCGCTGCCACATATCGATCCATTCGGCCAGATTATGCTCTAAGCCTTGCGCTTGAATCCTGCACCCACAAGCATTCATATGCCCGCCGCCGCTTTCATCGAAGCGGGTCGCTAAACGCGAAAGGTCGTATTTACCCTGTCCATTTTCGATAAATGAGTTAGCATAGAAACTGGCTGACAGGGGTGGCCTGTTTGGGTTTGAAATCTCACCGTCATTGTAACCGTGAATTATACAGCAAGCATCTGCCTTATCCCCAAAAGTTGCAGTTACTAAATATCCATTAGAGAAGTAACCTGTTTCTTGCAAATTACATATCGCTAATCGGTCAATTACCTGCGTATTTTCGAGAACAATCCTTTGCAGCTCCTTACGGGACTCCTTTTGTTCTGCTATTCTTTTTGATACCTCGGGAAGTTGTAGAATCTCTTCGATAGAGTAACCGTTTGCCAATTTGTCAACCAGATCTAACATATAATCCGCATCAACCTTAGATAGTGTTCGACTGAATCGCATTAGTTTGCCATCTTCTCGAAATTGTTCAATAGAAATTCCTCCTGAATCCAATGCATCAACAAAGGGCATTAAATCAACGAAATTGGATAAATCAGAATAAGGCTTGATAATTTCGTATGCGAGCCTGGCTGCTGAGGGTGTTGGTTGCCAATCGGTGACACCGCCTTTCTTTTCGAATTCAAGCAACTGTTTGCTTGATGGTTTGTTGGTCTGGTGATGATCTACATACCAACCAGAATTCTCATGGAATGGTAAATCGACAATTACTGTTTTTGAATTAATTACGTCATCCATATTGCCATTTCTAATTAATGCAGCATGAGAAAAAATGACTTCTGCTTCCGGATTATATTTCTTCAATATCGCCGCACCGCAGAGTCCATCAAAATCTGAATCTGCTACAATCCTATCAAACTGAGGTATCCCTTGAATGCTCATGAACTTCAACCCTCAGTATAAGGTGTATAAATTTCTTACCAAATGAATAACAAATATCATCACTAATGGCGGCTTCCGACTAGCATGGAAACATCCTGTGGGGTCGTATTGGTCAATTACGACGCCATCCTTTTACTGCAATATCCTCAAGGACATTGGGACCTGCCAAAAGGCCATGTCGAGGATAATGACGAAAATAATTTAGTCACAGCAGCCAGAGAATTAGAAGAAGAAACCGGGATTTCTGAAATCGAATTTATCAGCGGTTTTGAAGAACAAACTAGGTATAGTTTCAAGCATAAAGGAAAAAGAACTGACAAGCAAGTATTTTGGTACCTAGCAGAAACAGAGAAACTATCAGTGACGTTGTCAAAAGAGCACAGAGATTACATGTGGTTGGAATGGGAATTAGCCTTAGATATGGCTACACACAAGGAAACAAAAATGGTGATTAGTAAAGCACACGAATTTGCCAAAGAAAATGGCCTATTCTAGGTTTTCAAAATCCTGTTCATTTGAGTGAAATTTCTTAATCATAGTTGAAACATTCATTGATTCTTGGCGTTTTGCTAATGGTGACCAAAGAGTCTCGCTCTGTCCAAGATTCTTTGTTACCCAGCGGGCAAAGACAAAAAACCAATCTGATAAACGATTGACGTAAACCCTTGCCTCAGTTCTTATTGCATCATCGCCAGCGTCATCTTGGATTGAAATAAGGGTCCGCTCCAATCTCCTTGTTACACACCTTGCATGGTGAATAATAGGTTCCGGCCCTGTTCCCGAAGGTAGGATGAAGCTTGTAAGAGGCTCCAAATTTTCAATCCAGGCATCCATTTCATCAGTCAGTGAATCACATTGCTGTTCGCTAATCAACTCCATGTACTCCGGTAATTCAGTTGGAGAACAAGCTAGTTCTGCACCCAAATCAAATAATTCATTTTGAATTCTATCTAAGGCGGCGGCTGCAATTTTTTGGATTCGGCTGATGCTTGCACTGCTGCCGCCATCAGCATGATTTGGCAAATCGGCACATTCTCTACGGATGATTCCAACAATTGAGTTTAACTCATCACAAGTACCAACTGCTTCAAATCTTGGATGGGATTTTCTATGCCTTGAGCCATCGACAAATGCAGATGTTCCATCATCTCCGGTTCCAGTATACACCCGATTAATCCTAACCATTCTAACCCCGCCTGTACCGGCGTATCTTATGCTTCTATGAGTGGTTTGCGGGAAAGAAAGCTAGAATTTATGTCATGATACCATTCAATATCTTCCTCCCCCTGACTCCAAGAATACAATACTAACTGGCCATCTACTACACCGTACCACTCCAATCTTCCAGGGTCCAAGCAAGCCATTTTAGCTCCCACTTTTTCCAATTTATCCACTACTCCATGCCAGGATTGTATCATGCTTGCTAAGTAATCTGCCAATTCACAAACATGATCATGACTTGAGTCATAGCTTTCAAGAATTATATCAAGTTCCTCAGTCAAATCTGCAGCATTGTCACTGATTGATTGTAATTCAATCAGTAATTTTCTAGCAGGAATCAAACTTTTTCTAGCCTCTTCGATAGTAACTACCTTACCATTCGAAGGTAACTCGTTAATAGATTGTTCAAAATCTAACAAATCGGTAATTTCCATAGGACGGCCAGAATATATTGGTATCTCGGACATATCAGACATGAATGTCTTTTTACGAGAAGGGTCTTGAATACATCGTAAGAATTACGCAATAGAGATTGATTTGGTAAGGTCTCCTATGTTACCAATTTCCTCTTTCAAACGATTTTGAGTAATCTGCTTGATTGCTCTTATCGACAAATAACACAAAAACCACAGCCATAGAAATAATTCAATTGCCACTATCAAGTAATAATATGTTCCAAGCGATGCTAACATTGCAACGCCGTCATATGGAGTCCCGTTTACAGAGATATATACGATCTGAGAAAGTAAATTGGCAACAAACCAGACTGCAAGAATTGTAATCATGAACGGTGATACTTTCATCCAGCTAGTTGTTTCCATAATGCTCTCCAGTAGATTATATGTTCGTTAAACTACATAAAAGGTTGCATCTATTGCTCTTTTCCGGCTGAAAAGTCGGGATTTTTACTTTATTATGGTCATTCCTCGGATAATGGTGCTGGTAAATAACCCATTGCCGACAAACACTGGTCGATGGCCTCTAGCCATTCGTTTGCAACGGCATTTTTCCCGCCAGACTCCAAAAAAAGTTCATTCCAATGGTCTGCCTGTTGTTGGTCATTGAGAAATAAATTGATTTTGTAAAGTGCAGAATATGCCATTGGATTAAGATGTTCTTCATCACCATCCCATGCTTTTTCGAAACATTCTATCGCACCATGAGGGCCATGTAATTGTCCCCGATGAAGTGCAACCATCCCTGCTTGACTCCAAGCAAGTGGTAAGCGTCCAATCAGCAATCCTCGAAATACCAACCATGTTTGGCCACCCGCAAGAACAACCAGTGCTAGGAATCCAGCCCAGTGCTCGAATTGTGTCAATTCATCCCAAGTTTTGGTGATTAATCCTGTCACCCCGATACAGAACAAAAACCCTGACATGGGAGCGACTAACACTTCCCTTCGAGTATTCAGCATGTGATGAATACCTGAAACCAAACCAAATGCTCCAACTACTGATAATATTCCCAAATGGGCTTCTAGACTTGTTGGATTAGGTGCTGACTGGCCTAGCAGCAACAGCCCTGTCAACATTAATATCAACGTTCCAAACCTTTTGGCGGGTGTTGGGAATGGTTGGCTTTTTGCTCCAAATATCAACACCATGCCAATTATTGCATCGAATACTAAAAGCATCCAAACGGCAGTTGACTCGGCAATAATCATACTATCAACATTCATCCCAGCAATGGGTTCTCTTTGAGCATTTGCTCAGTCTCTGTGATAATTGGTTCCTTTGATTATCTCAGTTGCTCGATATACTTGTTCGACCAGCATCACTGCCGCTAATTCGTGGGGGAAGGTCATTTTGGACAACGAGATTAGGTTTGCGCCTTGATCTTTGTACTCCCCCCAACCATCTACCGGGCCAATTGCTAGATTTACGTCTCTATTGCTCACTGTCCATTCTTTGACTAATTTGGTAAATCCTCTTGAAGTATATTCTATACCCGACTCATCCAGCAAATATAATGATGAGTTTTTGTTGATTTCTTTGAAATACTCGACCAATGACTTTTTGCTCTTGTGGAAAACTATGTTTATTCCTCTAGATTTTATCCTATCGCCATAAACCGTCAACATATCGCCGTATGCTTTCTCCTTTGCTAACCCGTGGATGTGTACGGCTATTCTTCCCATAGTTGGCTCAGCCAAATTATACTAATGAATCATACACCTAATTATGAGTAAAATTGAACCAACTTCAAAAAGTAACGCTTACACGGCAATGTATGGGATGGTGGCCTTTCTCGAAAAAAGAACCGTCCAAGAGAGTCGTAGAACCAATAACCAAGGATGGTAGAACATGGTTGCTAGAACTCCGAGACATGTGCGAAAGAAATTTTGACAACCCTGAAGAGGCGAAGCGCAGAATAAGACAAATGCAAGTCGAATGGCAAGAATGTTTAGACAATGGATCGCTATCTTTAGTCAATAAAGAGGCCCTTGATAGTAGAGCTTTTCGTTTGTTATCTTGCACGGACATAGAATGGCTAAAATGGCTAGATGACCTAGAGTTTTGGAAAACCGGCTGGAAACCTGTACAAGATTCTGCTGACAAGGATTGAAATGGGCTATACATCTCGGTAGACCATGCCAAGAGCGACATTGCACATGTTGCACACCTGTCCATTCTGTTGGAAGGTAAGGGGAATCATTGAATATCTCAAACTAGATGTCGACTATGTTTCAGTAAATGGTTTGAAAATCAAAAAGTCCGTTTCTTTCGCTGGCGATTGGGGTAAAGTTCCTGTCTTTACCGATGAAAATGGCAACCATCACACTGATTCAACGCCAATAATGAAATTCATTGACAATAATTACAATGGCGGAAAAATACTCTCAGTTGGCGAAGAAGAGAAAACTGAGAAGTGGCTTGAATGGGCTGACACAAAAATGTCAAAGGCAACTGTTCCAATCTTGTATGGCACTCTAGGTTCAGCATTTAGGACCACTACCCGGATATCAAAACTTGAGAAGTTCGGCTTCATCTCCAAACGACTGTATGCTTGGGCTGGATTTCCTATTATGTGGGGGATTATCGCCAAAAAGCGTGTTAAGAAGGATGGTAGAAAGCCAAAACAGTTGTGGCATGATTTGTTAACTGAATTTACTGTTGAGCATGGCAAAGAAGATTTCTTTGGTGGCTCTAAACCAAATATTGTCGATTTTTCCGTATTTGGTTATATGAGGTCGATATCGCCATTCCCTCAATTTTCGTTGTTGCAAGACCACGATAGTGGCATGGCTTGGTATAGAAGAATGGAAAAATTAGTAGCATAGGGTTCATTATGGAAGATCTCAACTTTGCTGGGCTTGTATTCCATCATGTCAAGAGCGATTCTATTTTCATTGGAGAAGACAGAGGCGGATGGATTTACGCAGGACAAAGGCCAAAACACGAAGTTAGGTGTCCGGATTTTTTTATCACTGAAGAACCATTATCTCTATCACAATTATCATCAATACTGGATTCGGAATTATCTGCGGGCGATGAGACTACCTGGAATAAAGAACGTTTGTCAGCAATCATTTCATTGTTGAATGATGACATTAGTAACCTTGTTGGCGATTTGAAGGGTGAATGGGAGGTTCGATGTCCTACTCAAAGTGAATGGATTCATGCCAAAAATAGTAAAAAAATTAATCCAAAATCTGGAACCAAAGAAATTCTAGCTGACGCTGTATCCTCAAACTATCGAGGCGCGATGATGGATGGTAGGCCACGCCCTTTTGAAGGTCATGGACCAATGCAATGGCATACTGCGACTATGGAAATTCATCCCACTGATAATTCAGTTTACGCATTGTCAAGCGCTCCGATGGACAGGGATAGTTACGGACTGTCGCTTCGTTTAGTCATCACCCCAATAAGAGAGAAGCCGGCAAGGATTGTACCAAAAAAGGCTGATTATGGAGCAAATATTCGGTCCGAATTGTTATGGACAACTGTACTTGGAGTGATTCCTTCATTCGCAATACCATGGTTGAGAGGGATGGGAGATTATGTTTATTCGGGCTGGGTTAATTTACTATTTGGCGGCCTATGTTTTGGATTCGTTACAGGGGCATTTTGGCGACCAAAGCGACCTGTAATAATGTTCAATGACGGAAAACTAGAGTAGTCGCTAAGTCACTCTTCTCAAGAAGCCTTTTCTAGTAGATTTCAAATAGGCAAACATACGGATTGGTGGAGTAATTGACAGAAAGTAGTCAAGACGGTAATGATTCAATAATTGACCAATATAATGACTTTTATGATGACTCCATTGTTGAGTGGAGGGATCTTAGTGCTCGATATAAATCAAGTAATATAATTAATATTTCAGGTGGCAAAAAATATACCAATGTGCTGGATTGTGGAGCCGGCGAAGGGAGTGTTTTGAAACATCTTAATGATAGTAATTTATGCGAAAATCTCTACGCTATTGAAATTTCAGATAGTGGAATTGAAAAAATAAAAAACTTAAACCTGAGTAAGCTTAAACAAATCAAAAAGTTTGATGGGTATAAAATTCCTTTTCCTGACAATTATTTCGACCTTGTTTACTGTACCCACGTGATTGAACACGTTGAGCACCCACGAATACTTTTGAGAGAAATAAAGCGTGTTAGCAAATCACAAATATTTGAAGTGCCGCTTGATTATGTAATCAATGTTGATAAATATTACAAAGCATTACACTCTTTTGGTCATATAAACATCTATACTCCATCGACTTTCAAATATTTACTCAAGTCTGAGGGTTTTACCATTAAGCGTGATTTAAGGACTAAAATTAGCACTGAAGTGTTAAGATTTGATATGTACAAAAACCGAAAGGTCAAGAAGACTGTTTTTACAGAATTAAAATTATTATTACTTTGGCCAATGTTGGGTTTTATGAAACGAATAATATCTGGGCCAAAAAGGTATAATGAATTCGGTTTTTCTGCCTACACTTGTTCATTAGAAGCAAACGACGAAATAGAAATTATTTTTTGACCTGAAAAATTAGTTTTCTGGATTTACTGCTAATGTCTCCCAATAAGAATCCTGTCTGATGGCATCGGCTGCGCAAATTGTTGCCATATTCACAATGTGTCTGACGCCATCTGAACGGGCAACTAGTTGAACCGGTTTGTCCATTCCTTCAAGAATAGGCCCCGTCATTTCCGCACCACCTAATTCTTCAAGCAATTTGTAAGCAATATTTGCGGCTGCAAGATTTGGCAAAACCAAGACGTTCGCTGGACCTTGAAAATTCATGAATGGGTAGTCCTCTTGTACTGATGGATTTAATGCTGTATCGGCTTGCATTGGGCCATCAATTATCAAAGTTGGATCTATTTCTCTGGCAATCTCTATTGCTTCTTCAATTCTTGTCGAACGTTGGGCTCTAGTACTGCCAAAGTTCGAAAAAGACAACATTGCTACCTTCGGCTTAACACCAAAACGTCTAGCGATTTTAGCAGTCTGTATCGCAATCTCGGCAAGCGTAGGGCTGTCTGGATAGACATTTACTGTAGCATCTGCTAAGAATATCGTTTTGCCTTTCACATTAACCATGTAACAGCCAATTACGCAATGAGCTGATGAATCAGAACCAATTACCTCTATGGTCGGGCGCAACACATCAGCATAATTTCTACTAACACCACCGACAAACCCATCCGCGTCTCCACTAGTAACCATTTGGCTTGCAAAATAAGGGCGACTCTTGAGCAACCTTTCTGCATCTTCTAGTGTCATGCCTTTACGTTGTCGGCGCTTGAACAGTGCTGGAGCATAAACTAATTTTCTCCGTTCATCATATCTTGGATCAAATGCTTCATATTCAAAATTGAGGTTTAACTCCTCAGCAATTGAATCTATACGCTCTTTTGAGCCAAGCAGAATGGGATGACATATTTGTTGCTCAACCAATTGAGCCGCGGCTCTAATGACCTTTTCATTATCTCCTTCTGGGAAAACTATTCTCTTGCCCCGCCCTCTTACTTGGTTAATCATGTGCCGCATAATCGAGTATGAAAGCCCAAGTCTAGATTCTAATTCTTCACGATATTTGGTTACGGAAAACTCTTCTTTTGTAACCTGAGTTATGCCTTCCTCGACCGCTGCTTCGGCAACTGCTGAAGCCTCCCAAATCAAAACACGCCGGTCGAACGGTTTAGGAATTATGTACTCAGGGCCGAATTGCATTGTTGCGCCATCATATGCCTCTGAGATATAATCTGGAACTGGTTCTCTGGCTAAATCTGCAAGTGCTTTAGTCGCTGCCATTTTCATGTTTTGCGTGATGTCAGTCGCCCTTACGTCTAATGCACCACGGAATATGTATGGGAATCCTAGTACATTGTTCACTTGGTTAGGATAATCTGACCTCCCCGTTGCCATTATTGCATCATCTCTTACCTCTTTCACTTCTTCTGGTGTAATCTCTGGAGTCGGGTTGGCTAGGGCGAAAATAATCGGTTTTTCTGCCATGCTCGCAATCATTTCTTTTGACACTAAACCGCCCTTTGAGAGGCCTAAGAGAACATCTGCTCCGTTAAGTGCAGCGGCCAAATCCCCCTCCTCGATCTCATGAGCAAAGTCTGCTTTGTATTCATTTAGTTCATCATTCTGCAAGCGCTTTTTTGTTAGAATGCCTTTGCTATCGACCATCTTTATGTTGGTTCTCTCGACACCTAGAGCGACATAATGATTGGCGCAGGCAATTGCTGATGCCCCTGCTCCTAAAACGACGACTTTGATTTGGTCTAGCTGTTTATTCTGTAATTCTGCTGCGTTAATTAAAGCCGCACCTGAGATTATTGCAGTTCCATGCTGATCATCGTGCATGACAGGAATATCTGTCTCTGCAGCAATCCTCCTTTCAATTTCAAAACATTCTGGTGCTTTGATATCTTCTAAATTGATACCTCCGAATGTTTTTGAAATATTTACCACCGTTTCAATGAACGATTCTGTATCCTCAGTATCGACCTCAATATCAAACACATCGATATCTGCAAAGGTCTTCAATAACAGACCCTTACCTTCCATCACAGGCTTGCTTGCCAATGGACCTATGTTGCCCAAACCTAAGACGGCAGTTCCGTTTGAGATTACCGCGACTAAATTTGCTTTGGAAGTATATTTGTACGCTGCCTCAGGTTTTTCAGCAATTTCTAAACAAGGATATGCTACTCCAGGAGAATATGCTAAGCTCAACTCATGAGCAGTAGAGTGGGGTTTTGTTGGTACAACCTTGATTTTGCCGTGAGGTTTTGCCTCATGATAATCAAGAGCCTCTTGCTTGAGTTGTCGCTCTCTTCTGTCTTCCAAAATATCCACTTCCAAATCCTCGAAGAGTAATTCAATGTTTGATTCTTTGGGGTATAATCTCTTTGTATCTACTGATTTTCAATGAATTATTCAATCTTCGGCTTTATGATACTTTACTGAACGAAGGAGGGCCGCGTTCAAATACTCTAAGATGCGCCAATATATTGATGAACAGGCTCAGTGCTTCCGCTGTTGGCACCAATACGGTGCACAAAGCGTTAGTGTTGACCATCTTAATGGTGATTACATCACTTAGTCCGCTAATGATAGTAACGCCCGCATCTGCTCATTTGACTGATAATGAAACGGTATGGCAAAAGCAAGGCAGTAATGATACCGGATGGGTACAATTGGACGCTGTTGGAGCAGACCCCTCATTAGGGCTGCAGGCAAGTGCAAATTGGGGCCTCGAATTTGCTCCTGGTGCTTTGCTATCGAACGTAACTATGGAAGTTAGAGTGAATGGTAGCAGTGATTTAATTATTGAAGAACCAGTAATCACCGCAAGCGATGTTGGCGTAAATCTCTTTGATTGGTCAGGGCTTGGCATGCTTGGTTCCAGCGATTCGTTTACCGGGACTAATCCTCACGCTGGCAGACTCTCACCAAATAGTGAGGCTGGAGCATACTGGACTTTACCGTCTGGCGCTGAAATTAACGAGCTTATTATCGAGGCATTAGCCCCCGTAGACCCGGCTGTTACTTTTGAGCCAGTTGACCTTGAGATTACTGATTATGTAATCCACTTCGTTGACGGCCGCCTATATCTTGCAATTAGTAACACTTTATTGATCATTGATTACAATAATGATCCAAAGATTATTGATATGATCACTTATGATAATGCTAATTCTATTGTTGACTTGGAGATAGATTCAACTAATCTAGCCCTGCATATTTTAACCGATGATAATTACTTTCATGCTTTATCATTAATAGATACATCTGAACTAACCTCATTACCAGAAACTGTTGTTGATTTGGACACCATTGAATTCGTGCAATTCGACCAATTCATGATTGCAAGTGATGGGACTCCATATGCGCTCTCAGCAGACAGAGTTGCAATATTTGATGGCGTTGATTGGAATAACCTGTTCTTCAAATCTCAAACAAGCCAAGGATTAGATATCACTGAAGTAGATGGTGTCGTATATTTTGCTTCTGAGGGTGATGGTGTTGAGCGGTGGGACATGTCAAACAATCTACGCCTCAGTAAATGGACTACTGCAAATAATTTGCACAGTGACTCAGTCACCTCGTTTTATGTCTCTGGTAATCAATTATTACTTACTTCTGAAGATGCTGGATTAGCACGGTTTGATTGGAATACTGGGTTTTGGTTATCAACTTGGGACGATAACAACTGGCTTACCTCAAACAATGTCGCTGATGTAATAGTTTCAAACAATATAATGGCCATTCTAAACGGCAACACACTACAAACCTATAACACCTTGAACGGAGTATTTGATCAAACCTATGACTTGCAAGACTTTGGGCTGGTGAATGATGGGGAAATTCTGGTTGTTTGGCCAAGCATTGGGATTCGTTCCCCGGCTAACGAAATTATCTTGATAAGTGATGGTGGTGGAGATTTAGCGATAATTGACACTACCGCGACTCCTAGTTACCTTGGAAACATGTTACTTGCTAGTGGCCCAACTTCGGCGGATATGGACGATGCTGTTGAGTTAAATGGCGTACTGTACGTTGCGGCAGATGGCATCATGAATAGATTCGACACCCAGCAATCTAGGTGGCTAACTCCGCAAATAATTGGTGACGAAGTTAACCAATTAATTACTGATGGCGTCCATATCTACATCGCATCCGAGACTACTGGCGCCCACAAGATGAGTGATGATGGTTCAATAATGCAAACCTGGGATACCTCAAACGGCTTAGCATCTAATTCTGTTCAAAGATTGGCAATTAATAACAACCACTTGATTACCATTAACTCAAATTCGGCAATGTCGGTCATTGACACATCAACAAACGTAATTTCGATATATGATTCATCAAATGAGTTAACTTCCAGTGGATTAACTGATGTAGCAACATATGGAAATATTGCATACATTGCCACACTAGACATAGGTTTAGCTCGATTTGATTTAACCAACGATACATTCCTTGCCCCTTGGGGTTCAACTGGCATTAACAACGCTGATGATGTCCCATTGGCCGTTTTCAATGGCGTTTTGCATATGGGTTTACCCGGCTATGGAGTGGTTAGAAAAGATCTAACTACTGGCGAAATTTTGCTACCCTTGACTGAATCTAGTGGCGGAAATAACCCTGGAAATGGTGGAGGTTCTGGCTTAGACTTCCTGCCTTCTGATGTGATCTACGCATTGCTTTCAGATGGTTCAAACCTCTACATAGGTGGCGAAGATGGTGCTGTTAGTTGGGATGGTTCACAAGCAATCAACCTCCAAGGTAGAGGCAGTAGTTGGGTCACTCAACCTGATACATTTTATGATTTTACAATAATAGGTAGCGATATTTATGTTGGCACTGATAGGGGTGTCTGTAAATATCCAATCAGTACTCTTCAAGTGGATGACTGTCTAAATGTCTACGATGGTATGCCCGATTGGTCAACCCGCAGCATAGCCACAGATGGTTCAAAGATTTACGGAGGTACCAATGGCGGTGTTGGAATTCTAACCACTAGTCCATTTGATGTTGTGGACACATGGGAAGCCGGAGAGGATACAGATAATGCACCTGTAGAAGTGATCGGCGATGTTGCATACATAGGCCTAAACGGCGTCGGTGTAGCGAGATATGAGATCTCAACTAACTCTTGGCTACCAACTTGGACCGAATACAGTGGCTCCCCCTCTGGTAATTCGATACTCGACCCTGGAAATCAAGATATTACTGGATTAGTAGCAGATATCAATCCAAATCAACTTTGGATTGGTGGCGAAGATGGGTTCCAACTAATCGATGTTGTCAATGAAGTAGAAGTGTATGATATTGAAAAGAATGATGCTTTGTACCTAGGTAACGGTGAACCATATCAGATGGTTATTTACAACGGTGTAATGTATTATCATCAAGGCGATGATAGTAACAGCGTATATCGATTAGACGTAGTGAATTTCAACCAATTATCCAACATTGATGCTGGAATCCAGTTAGATGACAATAGTGGCCCGGCTTGGGGCATAGGACTTATCGATGGAGTGATTATGGCAAGTGTTGCATCAAATGGCGGCTTCCCGGATTATTATGACGGCCGTGGCGGTATTGCTCAATGGGATATTGCCAACGATACTTGGGGGGAAAATATTGAGCCCACCGGCCAAGTTGATAGAGTAACTGCGTATGAAACGAATTCCGGAGAAATGTGGGTTTCATGGGGCGAATTACGACTGGATCTCTATGATTCTTCAAGGAACTTTGTCGGATCGTGGGACAGTGATGATGGATTAGATTTCCCAATTAGAGAAATTGTGGAATATAACGGTGAAGTATTGTTTGCTACAGAAGATGGAGTTGCAAGATATGATCGTTCTACTGACTCATGGTTATCTACTTGGCAAGAGAATAACGGCCTACCAGGAAATTCGGGAAGTGAATTTTACGAGTTATGGACAAACGGGGTTGACCTAGTTCTTGGTGGTGGAGATGGCCAAGGTTTCCAAGGTTTCCAAGGTGGAGCGATTTCACACTGGGATGGTAACGATTGGAATGTCTACACACAAAATGGACAAGGTGGTATTCAGCGAGGTTATCCATTAACAATGTCATATTGTGGAGGGTTACTCAATGTTGGAATCTATGATTCAAACGGAGGGATTGAACAAATTGACCTTGTTACTGACACTGTTGTCAATACTCTCACTCGCGCTTCGTTAGGCGAAGGTAGAGTGTCCGGGGTTGCTTGCGATCAATCAACTGATACCCTATATGTTACATTTTATCAGGATGAGGAGCCGATTAAAAAATACAACATGAACAGTGGCACCTTCCTTGCAGATATTTCCACTCAAACCCACAATTTACCAAGCGATAGGATTTGGTGGGACGCGATTGACTACGCAAATGGAGAGTTAATTGTTGGTCACGGCTTAGGACAATCTGGTTCTAACGTGATAGGTGGTGGATATTCAGTAATCACTACTAGCGGAGCGATTACTAGTCAGGTTAACTCGAACGCACAGGGCTCTTCGGTTACCTCGTTCCAATGGTCTGGAACCGGTTGGTTACTTGGTCAAGCAGGTGGCTCTTCTGGCTATAGTCGTGTCGACCACCTCGACTCTACGGGCCAAAATACCATCCTAAACCTGCCCGGATTGGTAAGCGGACAAGTAACAACAATGACTGGAAACGGAACACATCTTTGGGTTACTACTATCGGCGAAAATGTCGGCTTTGGCCAGTCCACTGGTGCGGGTATTCTCCAAGGTGAAAGGCAGCCAGATGGTACAATCGAATGGCAACAGGGATGGACATTACCGGCAAATTCACAAGCCAAAGATTTGGAATTGGTTGGTACTGACTTATACATTTCAACATCGCCTTCTGGACTAATGATGCTAGACACTTTAACTGCAAGCTTAACTTCGATTAATGGAGCACTGCACAACAATATGGATGGATTGAAACTCGTTGGCACCGACCTAATTATCGGGCTACAAGGAAATTCTGGCTCATCTGCCGGTGTTCAAATATTTGATACACAGACCAATAGTTTCGGCAATGGAAGGTTACTAGCAGGCTTGCCGTCAAACATTGTCAATAGCATAGATGTAAGTCCTGATGAAGTATACATCGCCACCAATGGTGGTGTCGGAAGATGGTCGTTACAAATCAACGATTGGTTAAATCCGTTAAGCACCACTGACGGGTTACCTTCCAACCTAATTCAAGACGTCATGTTTGAATCTCCAAATCTATGGGTGGCAACTCCCTTTGGATTAGCTCAAATGGATACTGTTACTAATTCTGTTAATGTTCTGACTGCGGCAAACGGTATGCTGGGGACCTCGTCATGGGGCCTAATTAGCACCTCAAACAATGTTGGGGGAGTAGAAGTACATGTGAGTCACGACGGTGCGGGAAGTGAAAGACCCGGTATCACCAGTATCGATGGCACAACTGGACTAATTACCCAGACCCATCGCTTCGACCAATTACCCTCCAATACGGTTACCGCCCTTGCTAGTGATTGGTGGGGACTGCACATTGCAACCGACGTTGGACCGATGACTCACTGGAATGGCATAAACAGCCAATTTGAAGATGGTGCTGCGGCTTTCCAAGTACCTAGTTGGCCAATAGAAAGACTGGTTAGTAATGGAGACGAATTGCTTGCGATTGGAAGAGATATCATAACAATTTCAGAAGCCACAACTCAATCTCATTCCGTAACCAAGGTTTTCGTTATTCCTGATGTTAGTATCACTAGCGGGACAATCAGTGATGATTATCTATGGGTTACTACTGATGATGATGGTTTGTTTGGTTGGATGAATAATCCTCAGTGGACGCCGCTAGAGCGCTTTGAACTGCGTCGAGCCGACCCGTTGAACATGGGATTCAATTTAATCAACCAAGACATTACCAATCTAACCCATCCCGGTGTTCAAATTCAACTAGCAACTCCTGTTAACCCAATAATTCTAGACCCTGATGCAGGTACCTCTGGAATACACAACCTACTATTCCAAGGTATTCCGTTGGCATTTACTTCACCGGTAAGTGGTGCAGCAACATGGGCTCAATCTAATAGCCTCAAATATAGCGTAACATTGAACCTTTCAGATGACCCTCAATTGTCTAATACGCTGCAAGGAGCGGTAGACAATGCCGTACAAATAAACGGAACCAAATTCGTCCAACTGAATCTTAGATCACCTAGCAATGGCTCCCTAGAAGTCAGAATAACCTACGACTACATCAAACTTGAAACGCCAGTCAGCCTGACAGGATTAATCGACAGGCCGAACGATGGTGGTGGTGCGTTGACCGCTTCGTGGACGCTTGTCCACGATGACGATTTCTCAAGATATCTAGTATATATCAACGAAGGGCCTTTCACTAGTTCCTCTGGTAGTTCTGTAATTTCTGCTAATGATTTAACAGGTAGGACTGTTGACAAATCGATTTCCTTACACAGCCGTTTGCAGAATGAAGTGACTACAGCAAATGGTCAACCTTTAGTTGACGGTACGGAATATTATGCAATCATCGTTGTTGAATATAATGATGGAAGACTAGGAACTCCTTCGTCACAATTAGGCCCAGCAGCACCAACTAATGAGATTCCTTTGTCCCCGCTATGGGCAACTGCAGGACCACATGATGGTGGCCAAGATGGAGACTTGGAGATTGAATGGGCAAGGTGTACTGCACTTGATCTAAAGAGTACCAAAATATACGCATTAACCAGTGAGTTCAATGATGTCCTTGGACTAACTCCAGAAGTAGAATTACCGCCGACTGAAGGCAATACAACAATCATCCAATTAAACCCTGGAAGACCATATTGGATTGGACTTACTTGTGTTGACTTAACTGACCAAGAAGACATTCTAAATCCAATTGTAATTGGCCCAGTTGTCCCAACTGGGGGCCTAAATGACTTGACACCGCCTCCTCGGCTTGATAATGTTACAGCGATTGATACTCCTGATGATGATGGGGGTAGAATAACAATATCTTGGGATGAAAGCACAGCAGATGATTGTACATTCTACGGTGTTTGGGTCAAACTGGATGATGGCCTGCCTGACCTAACAGTGGTTCAGTCTCTTGAAGAGCGCGGGTTCTCTCGTTCTGTTATCATTGATGATTGTAGTACAACCAGTACTATTATTGACGAATACGATGGTTTAGTGCTTCAAGATGGGCAATCGTATCTGCTTGCTGTTGTTGCTTACGACGATTGGTTAAATGTAGATTTAATCGATGTTGATGTTGTTTCCGCAACACCATTACGAAATTCCATAGGTAGTGGAGGCACCCCAGACCGAATTGTATCGGTTAACGCCTATGATCATCCAAATGATGATGGTACAGCAATAGATGTCGTATGGACGATTTCAGATGCTGATGATTTTTCCCACTACATCGTTTGGGTTGCAGACCAGCCAGTAACCGACCTAAGTGGTGCTTGGGCAGCATTTGGTGACGATCCTGACAAATGCGGTTGTTTGATGATTGATAAACAATGGATTGACGAAGACAAGAACCCTATTGAATTGACTGTCTCAACAGCACTTTACAGTCCCCCTATAGGCATGATGGACATTACTCAGGCTACCCCTCAACTTATTCAACCCGACATAGAACTATTCGTTACTATCACAGTCCATGATATCAAAGGCAATGTCCACTTAACAACCCTACCACAAGCAAGCGTGACCCCAATCAACAATATTGTTGATACTGAACCTCCACAACGATTAACAGAAGTTGAAATCTATGACCGTCCAAACGATGATGGTACTGGCTTATTACTAAGCTTCCAGTTAAGTGATGCTAGTGATGTTGGCAGTTATGAGATATATGCGGCATCAAATCCATTCACCACAGTAAAACCCGGCAGTGGTGGACCGATAACACCGATTGCAACGTTAGATAGAAATCCAGAATTACCATTACTGATTGAGATTGTTGCGGGAGATATGCCCGTAGTTACAGGGCTAGAAGTTTGGGCCGCTGTGGTTGTTAGGGATACCTCCGGCAACGCATATCTAGATGATTTAGTAGTCGTTTCCGGTCAAGCGAAAGATGACGGTTTTGACGAGTCTGGAGATTACATCACTCCGGTTGATGATTTGACTGCTGACTGGGTGGATGAAGGTATATTGGTCTCTTGGAGCGGAATTAATTCAGGAGAGATACGAGGCTACAAGATATATGTTCTGCAAGAATCATTCACTACTATTACTGATGCGTTTGAAGTTGGAGAGGTACTGGCATCGACAAATTTCCTCATTACTAGTGATTTGTTTGAAGATTTAGATAATAAAACGACTTGGTATGTTGCTGTATCGCCATTCGATGATTACACTATTCGGACTTCAGTTGAAGCGGTTGAGGTATTACCCCAGAAAGATTCAGGAAGCGCAGAGCCTGTAGATTCGAATGAAAATACCGACTTCACTTCACTACTAACCACACCTAATTTGTTGGCTGCGGGCCTAGTTCTAGTTGCTTTACTACTTGTTATTGGCATTATTAGAACCAAAAATAACAACAAGATGCGTAACAAAAACTGGGAACTACAAGAAGCAACATGGGGTATTCAAGATGACATGGGGTGGGACGATGCGCCAGGATTTGGTGCTGTGGCTCCAATAGCGCCGCCGCCACAAATCACACCGCAGGTAGAGAGCGACCTCTATTCTGCTGCTCAGAGAATCGAAACAAACGATCCATACCAGAGACAAGCTTACCAACCTCAGCAACCTGTTTTACAACCGCAGAATAATGCACTACTTAGTGAATTAAACGACACAAAACAAGCCCAAAAGCCCAATATTGATACATCATTCTTGGATGACTTATTGTGAGGTGTAACTATGGCTAGAAAGCCGAGAGAGGCAGTTTTTACTACAGTCCTATGGGATGGTAATACCAAAGTTGCTCATTTTGATAACCACATGAAACGCCTAAGAAAACATGCTGAGAGATTAAGAATTAATTTACCTGAAAATTCAGAACAGTTAATCGCTGAAGAGATATTTGAAAACATTGAAAAATCCAGTGAAAAAAACCTAATTAACATCACATTTGATTGTATTTCTGGAGAATTTCAAACTAAATCTCGTGAGTTGCCAAAAGTAAGGAATTGTAATATTGATGCGATGACTATTCCAATGAAGAAATGGTTAGGTCAAGTTACCGGGACAAAACATGGAGATTGGCAATTTTACATTGACGCAAAGGATGTGGCAGAACAAAATGGTGTTGATCTCGCCCTATTAATAGATGAATACTGTATTATCGATAGTGATCGAGCGGCCATCGTTGTAATCGATGAAGATGGTGTAGCATACATTAGTGATAGTCAACAGACGGTAGATGGCGTTACACTTGAAATCGTAGCTAGCGGTTTAACGGAAATGGGAATCCCGCTCAATAAAGCAAAGTTGAATGAACGGTTGGTGGCTAGAAGTACCGAAATAATTGCGTTAGGAACAGGTATTGGATGTTGTAAAATCATGACGATTGATGGAGAAGATATTGGCAACAAAAACTCAGCTATTTCTAAAAAATTACAAGCATATCTCGCTCAACATTATTCTAACACCGATAACTGGACTGACCTGTGCGGGTACTCGAATTAGATGGGGCGAGTGCGCTCGCATCGGTATTGATTGATGCCAATTTATTGGGTGCTGGAGCAATAAAGTATGGCTCCCCTGATTTAGTGTTATTTGATTCTGGGGGACCAGCAAGCCATCTCGCAAAAAATTCCATCCTTTGTGGACCAAGTAATACTAGAATCGTGATTCGGCAATCAAGGAATAATAATGGAGGAAATCGTAACAATGCTTTACAAGGTCAAATAGAATTGATTCATGAAAAGCCCGCTCTTACTGCCGAAACCGAAGAATGGAAACATGGTTGTTGGTACCATTCCAATATTATCTCAGCGTCAGGATTGGGTGACTTGATGAACAAACTGAAAAATTTAACTCCATGTTATGATTTTGTTGATGTTCGAGAACATCTTCCCAGTGGAGCGTTTTGGGCAGGTTCTATCGCCTATGACATGGTGCAGTTCACTCAACCGGTATACTTCGAGAAATCACCCAAAGAGAATGATGTCATAGCAGTTTTTTGGTTAATTGAGAATTATGTTATACGGGACATAGATAGTAGCGAATACACTGCTTATGGAACGGATGAGCAATGGGTAATTAATGTCAAAAAGATAATTGATAATGAAAAGATTGCTGTAACTTTACCTTTACAACCCGAGAATAACAATCAAGAAGTCTCGTCAATCAATGATGAACAACATCGCAATTCCATTCAGGAAATTAAAGATTCAATTACTAATGGTATGTTCTATCAGGTGAATTTTGGCAGATTTTGGTCGGGCAAGTTAGTTGAACATCCTTTCACAATTTTCCAACGACTAACGGTTACAAACCCTGCTCCGTTTTCAGCCTATATCGAGGCTGTTGACCTAGGTTTAGCAATTGTCTCATCTTCACCTGAAACATTGTTACGCTGTAGTAATCGGTTTGTATCTTCTGCACCAATAAAAGGAACAGTCACAAGGGGGGCTAATAAATCAGAGGACTTAGCTATGATTGCTTCAATGATTGCGGATATTAAGGAACGCTCAGAGCATCGAATGTTGGTTGATTTAATGCGAAATGATCTGTCGAGTATCTGCAAAGTTGGTACCGTAAATATCGCTCAATTCGATGTAGAATCATATGCTAATGTGCATCATTTGGTTTCTCACATCAAAGGCGAGTTGTTAGATGAAAAAACCAGCGGTGATGCTTTAGATGCCATTTTTCCAGGCGGCAGCATAACTGGATGCCCTAGAACGATGGTATGTGCTGCTATTGATCAAATTGAACACTCAAACCGTTCGTTTTGGACTGGGTCTGTCGGATGGTTTGACCCACATAATGACAATTGTTCATGGAATATTCTAATCCGTACCTTGGAAGCTCACAAACTCGGCAATCGATGGGAGGGTACAGTAGGTGCTGGTGGCGGAATTACCATTCTATCAGATCCCGATTTGGAGGTTGCAGAGTCAATTTGGAAGTCTCAAGCAATAAGAAAGGCTTGTGGTTGGCTGAAAACTGATTTTGATTTGACTAATTCTGGGCAATTAGAAACCACTACCCTAGATATTGAAAATTCATTCCATTTTTCAAAATGTGGCAGCGTTAGTATGATAGATGATCTAGAATTAGATTCTAAGCAAATAAAAAGTAATGTGATGATAATTGATAATTTAGATTCTTTCACCTTAAATATTGCACACGTTATTGCTGGATTAGGTCATGATGTCTGTGTAATAAATGGTCGAGATATTAAATCTGAAGACTACACTAAGTCTAATTTTCTCGTCGACTATTTTAGAGAACATGCTCCATCACATATCGTTTTAGGGCCAGGACCTGGTAAACCTCAGGATTCGAAATTAACCATGAAAGTTGCCCAACTAGCAATTGATGGCTTGCTAGATGTCCCACTACTCGGGGTCTGTTTGGGTCATCAAGCGATAGGTATTGTCGATGGCTATCAACTAATCAAAGACCCAAACGGTGCAATACACGGAACACCGGTTACTTGTCAAAGCGATGGCTCAGGCCTTTTTGCTAGCACAAATAAATCAAGCCAATTCGTTAGATACAACTCATTGATAGTCATCGGTGAGGGTCAAAATAAGTTAATTCCAAACGTCTTTGATGAAAATGGTTCAATAATGGGTTTAAGACATAAAACAAAGCCAATACACGGAGTTCAATTCCATCCAGAATCTATCGGCTCGGTAAATGGTATCGAAATTATAATGGCATTTTTGGCTCTTCAATCGGATGCTTGAAGAATCAAGACCATTTCCGTAGACACGGGGGAGAAGAATGCCAACTTGCAGGTACTGTTTAGGGACCTTTTCTCGTGACCAGTTCATCCATGGCAATGGGCCTCGCGCACAGGTATGTATCCGATGCGGAGTTGATATGAAAATAGCAACTGAACAAGAAGCAGAGAACTTTTACAGTGAAAAATTACGTAATGCTAGACTTTCACTGGTCGCTAGAAGATACAGTATGTTCCTGTATATTCCTGTTCTATGGACTCTTTGGGGCATGTACATCAGTTCTGTAGACCCTTGGGGGCTTTATTTTCTCTTGGTATTAATCGGATTAACCCTATTTGCGCCTGTCTGGTTCTTCATCAGAAGTGCCCATTTCGCTGGAAACATGGCAAGACTAACGCCCGAGTATGAACGCCCTAAAGGCCACTGATTACTTTGAGTGTATCTTGAGAACGTCGCCATTGTTTAACTCATAATCAGCGCCAACTGCTCTACGAGTCCTTCCATCGACTCCCTTGATGAAACCTTCACCAAGATCACTGTGTACTTTGTAGGCTAACGGCTTAGCAGTAATCCCTTGGGGCACTACAAACGCGTCTGGCAACACTTTACCATCCCCGTCGGTCCACTGTCCTTCATCTTGAACAGGGTAGACAACAATATGATTTAGCTGGTCAAACAGGACCTTATCGATAATCTCAGCAACGCCTGTTGATCCAACTGAGGCCAACTTTTCACTCATTTTATTCAGGGCATCAACCTGCTTTTCGGTTAGATTAGCCTCGCTTGATATTGAAAACTCGCTTGAGCCTAACTGATAGTCAATCATTCCTGCCGATGAAGCTCTTCTGAGCGCCAACTCCATATCAGCCATACAAGGAATAATGATTCCGTTAGCGCTAACTTTGTCTAAAACTCCTGATAATACCATATCCGATTTATTTGCCGCAATATGAATAGGGAACAATTCCTTACGAAGATTCATCGCTAGTAATTGCAATATATCCCTTTGCCAGTCCCATGGTGGGGTTGAATCTGTGTGTTGTGTTTTGAACTGTTCAAATCCCTTGGTTACTAAAGTCATAGATGAACCCAATCCTGTAAGTTTGTCATGCAGAAAGTTTAGAATTCCTTTCTCTCCTTCTGACTGTACCCTTCTTACGCCCCTTGACCAACTATCTTCTAGTAA
>VMHT01034031.1_pt1 | contig 44454 bp, 45 predicted proteins | sample 4693611 | NCBI WGS metagenome assembly VMHT01 (sample SAMN12280063, study PRJNA550983) | marine metagenome | isolation source: seawater sampled from same location over 5 years 0.02-0.2 micron viral filtrate | place: USA: collected off the coast of southern California halfway between the port... ...
AAATATTCTAGACTAGCTGCAGCTATTCCATAAGTGCCTTGTCCTAAGTAAATTTGATTTAAGTAAAGTTCCAAAATTCTTTGTTTGGTATAAGCTCTTTCAATACGAAAAGCTAAAATTGCCTCTTTAATTTTTCTTTTCATAGAAACTTCATTGGTTAATAAAAAGTTTTTCGCGACTTGTTGTGTAATAGTTGAAGCTCCTTCTAATCTTTTGTTTTGATAAAAATTTTTAATATTATTAAAAATTGCTCTTAATATACCTTGAGCATCTATACCTGGATGGCTAAAAAAATTTTTATCTTCAGCAGAAAGAAAAGAGTTTACGACTTTCTCTGGTATAGACTCAAAGGGTATAAATAATCTTTTTTCTAATGAATATTCAGCAATTAGCTTATTGTTTTCAGAATAAACTCTGCTTGAAATGGGAGGTTGGTAGTTTGATAATTTTTTGTAATCAGGTAGTCCGATAGAAAAATACCATAATGTAGAAAAAACAAAAAATATTACAACCGCAAAAAAAATGATTAAAAACTTTATTGAAAAATTGATGAGATTTAACATAAATATTATTTATAATAACAATTCTGACTATCTTTGGGCATATTAAAATTAAAATCCTGTATTTATTGGTAAAATTGTATAAAATATCAATATGTTAAATTTAATAATAAATGATTTTAAAAATTTTAAAGGAATTCAAAACAAATGGAAAAAAATCTATACATTGATGCTTCGCATCCAAGTGAAACTCGTATCGTTCTTAAATCAAATAATTCTATCGAAGAATATGAATATGAGAATAAAAACAATTTAAATTTTAAAAATAATATTTATCTTGCGACAGTAAGTAGAGTAGAACCATCTCTGCAAGCAGCTTTTGTAAATTTTGGAAGAGAACGACACGGTTTTTTAGCATTTAATGATATTCAATCTGATTATTATCAGCTTCCCTATGAAGATAAAGAAAAGATAAGAATCGTAGAGGAAAAAATAAGGGAAGAATTAAAAGATAAACCGCTCGAGTCAAATCAAGATAATATTCAATCTGTAGACCAGCCTGAGAACAATGGAGACAAATTAGATAATAATTCATTACAAAATGAAAAATTAAATAATAAACAAGAATATAGAGATAAGGTAAAATCTTCATTCGGTATTAAAAGATATAAAATTCAAGAAGTGGTAAAACCAGGACAAGTAATTTTAATTCAGGTGATAAAAGAAGAACGTGGACTAAAAGGTGCAGCGCTAACTACATTTATATCATTAGCGGGAAAATATATGGTTTTAATGCCTAACACCCCCAAAGGTGGCGGAATATCTCGGAAGATATTTAATTCTTTAGACAGGCAAAAAATTAGAAAAATTCTTAATGAAATTGAGATACCAAAAAATATGGGCGTTATAGTTAGAACTGCTGGAGCTAATAAAACAAAAAACGAAATTGAAAAAGATTTTGAAAATACTTTAAAAACTTGGGAAGAAATTAAAGATAAGGCCTTAAATTCTAATGCGCCGTCTCTGGTTTATGAAGAAGGGGATATAATTAAAAGAACGTTAAGAGATACTTACGACAATGACACAAAAAATATTTATATTGAGGGAAATGAGGCTTATCAAAAAGCTAAAAAATTTATGAAAGAGCTGATGCCAAAGAATGTTAAAAATATTAAAAAATACAGGGGCAAGATACCATTATTTTTTGATGCAAATATTGAAAAAGATTTAAACGATATATATGAGCCAACTGTAAAATTAAAATCTGGTGGTTACATAGTTATTAATCCCACGGAAGCACTAGTATCTATAGACATCAATTCAGGTCAATCTACCAAGCAAATTAATATTGAAAAAACTGCGTTAAATACAAATCTTGAAGCAGCAGAGGAAATAGCTCGCCAAATAAAATTAAGAGATTTGTCAGGGTTAATTGTAATAGATTTTATTGATATGTTGAACTTTTATAATAGAAGAATAGTTGAAAAAAAAATGCGAGAAAGTATTAGAAAAGATAGAGCAAGAATACAAATTGGAAAAATTAGTAATTTTGGGCTTCTTGAGATGACTAGACAAAGATTGCGTGAAGGATCAATTAAATGGGAAACTCAGTTATCAATTTCTTCTTTTTCCCAAAAAATATTAAAAAAAATTCAGTATTTGGCTTTTGAAGATAAAGTAAAATCAATAAACGCTTTTGTTCCTGAAAAAGTAAAAATTTATATCGAAAAAAATTTATTTAACGAATTATTATATTTTAAAAAGAAATATGCATTAGAGATAAAAATACAATCTAATGAGACATTTATTCTACCTGAGTATAAGATTGATTTATTAAATAAATCAAAGAAAGTAATCAAGTCATTCGAAAAAATTGATAAAATTATTGAAATAAAAAAAGTAGAAAAAAAAAGGGAAAAAGTAACAAAGATTAAAGCAAAAGGAAATATTAAAAATAAAGAAAAAACACCAAAAACTAAAATTAAAAAAAAGATAAGAACTCTTTGGGTTAGAAGAAAAAAATTAAATTAATCCTTTTGTTGGTGAACTTGGAGTAGCAAAATATTTTTTTTCCATCCTTCCAGCTAAATGTGAATTTCTACCAGAAATTACTGCATCTCTAAAAGCTTTAGCCATTAGCACAGGTTTTTTTGCATTAGCTATTGCACTATTTATTAAAACACCATCACAACCTAATTCCATCGCAATAATTGCATCCGAAGCTGTACCAATTCCTGCATCTATAATAACTGGAACTTTAGACTGTTTTATTATTAACGAGATATTTGTAATATTTTGAATTCCTAATCCTGAACCTATAGGAGAAGCTAAAGGCATAATTGCAGATGCCCCGTTGTCTTCTAATTTTTTCGCCAATAATGGGTCATCTGTGCAATAAACCATCACCTTGAATCCCTCTTTTACTAATATTTTTGTAGATTTAATAGTTTCTATCATATCTGGATAGAGAGTTTTTTTATCTCCTAGCACTTCCAATTTTACTAATTTCCAGCCGCCCATCTCTCTTGCCAATCTAAGTGTTCTTAAAGCTTCGTCAGAATTAAAACATCCTGCTGTGTTTGGAAGGAAAATTATTTTTTTAGGGTTAAGATAATCAGTTAAAATAGGCTTTTTTTTATCAAGAATATTAATTCTTCTAACAGCTACTGTTACCATGTCAGCTCCAGACGCGCTTACAGCTTTTGCAGTTTCTGAAAAGTTTTTATATTTTCCTGTTCCTACTATTAACCTTGATTTCAAAGTTTTGCCTGCGATTTTAAAGATATCTTTTTTCAATTATCCACCCCCGATAAAAGTAACTACTTCTATTTTGTCATTATTTTTTAAAAATTTTTTTTTATAATCTGTTTTTTGAATTATTATTCCATTATGCTCTATCGCAACTTTTTTATTAGATAAATTATACTTTTTTAGTAGATCAAATATAGAATAATTTGTTTTGACCAATATGTTTTTTCCATTTAATTGTATTTTTGCCATAATTAAGTTATTCAATATTAAGAAATTTATGAAAAGAATTATAATTCTTAATGGTCCAAACCTCAACCTTTTAGGTGAAAGAGAAAAAAATCAATATGGAAAAGTCACTTTAGAAGATATTGAAAGTAGCTGTAAGGAATTTGCAAACAAAGCTAAAATTCAGCTTTCCTTATTTCAGTCAAATATTGAAGGTGAGCTTGTAAATCAAATTCAAAACTCTAGGAATGATCAAGATGGATTAATAATTAATGCTGGAGGCTACACTCATACATCAGTGGCAATTCATGATTCCCTTAAAATATTGAAGATTCCAATAATTGAATTGCATATCAGTAACATTTATAATAGAGAAGATTTCAGACATAAGTCTTTAATTAGTAACGTTGCTAAAGCAGTTATTTGTGGTTTCGGTACTGATGGATACTTAATGTCCTTACAAGCTATGAAAAAAATTTTAGACAAATGAAAATTGATAAAAAAAAAATTAAAGAATTAGTTGAGTATTTAAAAGAATTTGAACTTACAGAGCTAGAATACCAAGAAGATCAATCAAAAATTAAAGTTTCGCGGGTGTCAAGAGGAGTTGAGCAAGTTAAAACTAGTGCGGTTGTATCTGCCAATAAATCAGTTTTAAAATCTTCAGACGACAGTGAAGGTATTAGAGTTAAATCTCCAATAATTGGAACAGCTTATTTAGCACCTGAGCCAGGTGCAAAAAAATTTGTTGAAGTAGGAGATAAAATTAAAAAAGGACAAACGGTGATGATTGTTGAGGCAATGAAGACAATGAATCATGTCCCTTCAACAGCAGATGGAGAAGTAAAAAAAATCTTAATTGAGGACGGACAACCTGTAGAATTCGGTCAAACTTTAGTACTTTTAAAATAATAATCTAATGTTCAAAAAAGTTTTAATAGCTAATAGAGGTGAAATAGCTGTTAGAGTTATCAGAGCTTGCAAAGAATGGGGTATTAAAACTGTTGCGGTTCACTCAGATGTTGATTCTGACTCTATGCACGTAAGGCTTGCTGATGAGAGTGTTTGCATAGGTTCACACCAACCACAAAATAGCTATTTAAATATCTCTTCTATAATGTCTGCAGTCGATTTAACTGGTGCCGAGGCAATTCATCCAGGTTACGGCTTTTTATCTGAGAACGCAAAATTTTCAGAAATTGTAAACAAACATGGGATAAAATTTATCGGACCTAGTGCTGACATAATCTCAAAAATGGGAGATAAAATTCAAGCAAAAAAAATAGCAAAAAAATTTGGCCTACCTGTCATTGAGGGCTCTGAAAATGGTGTTAAATCATTTGAAGAAGCTAAATCAATTTGTAAAGATATTGGTTACCCCGTCCTAATTAAAGCTGCCGGTGGTGGAGGTGGAAAAGGTATGAAAGTTGTTGACGATGAAAGTAAATTAGAAAACCTATTTCTGACAGCTAAATCTGAGGCAAAAAAATTTTTTAATAATGATGAACTATATATAGAAAAATATTTTAAAAATCCAAGGCATATAGAAGTACAAGTAATGTCAGGCAAAAATAAAACTGTGCATTTAGCTGAGAGAGATTGTTCTGTGCAAAGAAGACATCAAAAATTAATTGAAGAAACACCTAGTCCGGTTTTAACAGACGAAGTAAGAAAAGATCTTTTTGAAAAAACTGTAAGAATGGTTGAACAAATAAACTATGAGGGAGCTGGAACAGTAGAGTTTATTTACGAAAAAGGAAAATTTTATTTCTTAGAAATGAATACACGAGTTCAAGTAGAACATCCAGTTACTGAAGTGCAAACGGGTATAGATATAGTTAAAGAGCAATTATGGATAGCTTTTACGGGTGATACTGCCCTTAAACAAAGTGATATTAATCCTAGAGGTCATACTATTGAATGCAGAATTAATGCTGAAAACCCAGCTTTAAACTTTCAGCCAAGTCCAGGTACGATTAGTGTATGTCATCAACCATCTGGTTTTAGAACTAGAGTTGATGGATCTATTTTTCAAGGTTGTAAAATCACTCCTTATTATGACAGTTTAGTAGCAAAAGTTATTTGCAAAGGTAGAAATAGAACTGAAGCTATTCAAAGAACATTAAGATCGCTTGATGAGTTTGTTCTAGAGGGAATAACTACAACAATTGACTTGCATAAAAAGATACTTAATCACAAAAAATTTATAAGCTCTGATTTTGACACAAATTGGCTTGGTAAAGAAAAATTCTTTTAAGCACTGCTACAGTTTAAAAGCTGTAAATCATAAATAGCATGATCAAATGGGGTTAAGCTGGGTTCAGAGGCAAACGTCCAGCCGTTGAATATAAATACTTGTTCATTCTCATTTTTTGTTAAATCTTTAACCTGCATGTAAGCGACACTGTCAATCTTATTATTTACTTTGACCTTACCACATTTCAAAATTTTAATTTCTAATGGACCAAATTTTTTACTTTCGTTTAAATTTACCCTCAATTCAGAAGATTTTGCTGTAATTTTATCAAGACCAATTAGAATAGCTTGTGAGGATTTTAAGCTCTCAACAATTTTTTTTTCTTTTAAATCTTGATTTGAAGTAATGATCTCATTTTTTTCTTCAACGCTCTCAAAGCTTGGTTTTATTTTATCAATGTTTATTAAAGGAGAAGATGTTATTTTCTCCTCAGCTCTTAATAAATTTGAAAAAATCAAAATAATAAATGAAATTAAAAATATTTTATTTCCATGTATCATATTTTTTTTTCACATTGTTTTTTGTTATTTTAACTGGTTTGAAGCTATTATCTGTTCCTGTTTGATTATGTAAGTGTTTTTTTTGCCATGAAAATTTTTTATCATTTTTATCTGGAATTTTATCAATTGTATGATGTATCCATAAATACCAATCAGAAGTAATTTTAGTTGCTTCAATATTTTTAGAGTAAATTACCCATCTATCATTCTTCTTATTTTTATAATATTTGTTTCCATACTCATCTGAGCCAACATATTTACCGAAAAATAATGTTTTTAAAAAAGTTCCAAAAGTTTGTTTGTTCCACCAAGTAAATATCATTTTAAAAAACTATACAAAATTTTTAAATCCACACAATTCTAAATTGAATAATTATATAATAGACAGATTATACAATTAATATATATCTAAATAAAGAGATTCCATAAATTTTATGAAAAAATACATTGTTGAAACTTACTATACTTGTACTTTTAAAACAGTTCATAGTTTAAATAATTTAGATGACTCCGAATTATTAAAGATAGATCAAAGAACAGACGGTGAAGTCGAGGTAATAGACGTTAAATTAAATAATAGAAAAACCAAAAAACTTGGTGATAAAAAAGATGTAAAAACTAAGGATAATAACATTAAGAAAGTTTTAGCGACACAAGCTACAAATCCTATAGGAACTAAAAACAGCGGCAACAATAAACCTGTAGAGCTTAAAGTTAAAAATAATTCTAGATTTAAAATGCCAGACAGAAGAAAAGGATACATTCAAAAGGCGCAAATTGGAGACCATAAAGTTTATCTTCACACCGGAGAATACGATGATGGCAAAATTGGTGAAATATTTATTGATACCAACAAAGAAGGTGAATTAGTTAAAGCTATGATGAATAACTTTGCTATAGCTATCTCTTTAGGTCTTCAATATGGAGTGCCGTTAGATGAATATGTAGATGCCTTCATAGACACTAAGTTTGAGCCATCTGGTAATGTAATTGGAAATGATAGAATATTGAGCGCTTCATCGATTCTTGATTATGTATTCAGAGAACTTGCAATCTCTTATCTAGGTAAAGAAGACTTAGCTCACACCCCCTCTATTACAAGCTCAAAAAATATTAATCCAGAAAATGGTGATGATAAATTCCTTAAAATAGTTAAAAACATAACTTCTAAAGGATTTGTCAGAAGTAATTATGAGGAAAAACTGGTTGACCTATCTGATGTCAGAATAAATTTGAAAACTAAAAACTAATTTTTTTTAATATCTTTTTTTATACTCAGTTCTTTAAGTTGATTTTCATCAACATCGGAAGGTGCTTTCATCATTAAATCTTGCGCATTTTGGTTCATCGGAAAAAGGGTCACCTCTCTTATATTTTCTTTTCCTGCCAACAACATTACAATTCTATCTACTCCAGGTGCTATACCTCCGTGCGGCGGAGCTCCATAACTCAATGCATTTATCATTCCACTAAATTTTTCATCTACTTCCTTTTTTTTGTATCCTGCTACTGAGAATAATTTATACATTAGTTCAGGTATATGATTTCTTATTGCACCTGATGAAAGCTCTATGCCATTGCATACAATATCATATTGAAAAGCTTTTATATTTAAGGGTTTTTCTAAATCTAAATCTTTAATATTTCCTTGTGGCATTGAAAAGGGATTATGACTAAATTTAATTTTTTTTAAGCTCTCATCATATTCATACATCGGGTAATCAACAATCCAACAAAATGAAAATTGATTTTTATTAATAATATTTAAATCTTTTGCAATCTTGTTTCTTGCTAAAGACAAAATTTTTTCTATTTCTTTTTTTTTACCACAAGCGAAAAATACACTATCTCCTATTTCTGCTTTGCAGATATTCATTAACTCTTTAAGAGAGGCCTCACCGAAAAATTTTCCGACGGGTCCTTTTCCTTTTATCTCTTTATCTTTCTCTAAAGTAAAATACGCTAAACCTGAAGCTCCTTGCTCTTTTGCCCATTTGTCAATGTTATCAAAAAAACTACGAGGTTTATCTTTTGTTTTTTTTGTTATTATTGCTCTTACACTAGAACCTGATTTTACTAACTTTTTAAATATATCAAATTTGACGTCTTCTCTTGTAAACAGACTTGTTAAATCATGAATTATAAGAGGATTTCTTAAATCCGGTTTATCAGTGCCATATTTCATCATCGCTTCCTCATAAGAAATTCTTGGAAATTTCTCATTTGTTATTTTTTTAGATGAAAATTTTTTGAATAAATTTACCATCAATTTTTCAACTACATTAAAAACATCTTCTTGTTCGACAAAAGACATTTCTAAATCTAATTGATAAAATTCACCTGGACTTCTATCTGCTCTTGCATCTTCATCTCTAAAGCAAGGTGCTATTTGAAAATATTTATCAAAGCCTGAGACCATTATTAATTGTTTGAATTGTTGTGGCGCTTGAGGTAACGCATAAAATTTCCCTGGATTTAATCTACTAGGAACCAGAAAATCTCTTGCACCTTCAGGGCTTGAAGAGGTTAAAATTGGAGTTTGATACTCTAAAAAACCAAGCTTTAGCATTTCTGATCTTATAAAAGAAATAACTTTTGATCTTAATATAATATTTTTGTGCATTTCCTCTCTTCTAAGATCAAGAAATCTGTACTTGAGCCTTATATCCTCAGGATAATCTTGCTCACCAAAAACTGGTATTGGAAGTTCTTTAGCGTTAGATAAAACTTCTATAGATTGAACAGAGATCTCAATATTTCCTGTTTTCAATTCTAAATTTTCAGTCTCTTTAGATCTTTTAATTACTTTACCAATTATTTTTAAAACTGACTCTGGCTTTGATTTCTCTAAAACTACGAAATATTTATTACTGTTTTCAATAACACACTGGGTAATTCCATAGTGATCTCTTAGATCCACAAATAATAAATTTCCATGATCTCTTTTTCTATGCAGCCATCCTGAAAGTTGGACAATTTTATTAATGTCTTTTTCGCCTAATTCTGAACAATTGTGTGTTCTATATTTATTCATCGGTCTAGTACTTTTTTTATTAGATTAATATTAATTGATTTTCCAGTAGATAAAGACAATTCATCTACTTCTTTGAGAAATTTAAACATTTTTTCATATGATCTTTCAACATTGTTAATAATAAAATTTGAAATTTTGGGACTTATATTTATTTGATTATCAGACAATGTCTTAGAAATTATTACTTTCAATAGATCGTCTGTTGGAAGCTCAATTCCAATAAATATGAAGCTATTAACTCTTGATTTAAGATCTTTTAAATTTATCTTAAAATCTTTTATTGCGCAGATGGAATTAATTAACACGTAATTCTCTAATTGTTTGGACTGACTTAAAATTGAATACAATAATTTTTCATCAATATTATTATTAAAGTTATCAATAATCAAACATTCAAGATTGCTTAAATTTTTTAATAGTTTATTGTCAACATTTTTAGCATCTATTAATTTAATTTTATTAATTTTTTTTTCTAAAATTTTAGCTAAATGCGTTTTTCCAGAGCCTGATGCACCAAAAATATTTAGCCATTTGCCTGGCCAGATTGGCCAGCCTTCGATTAGTTTAAATGCTGAAAAATTATTACTAGAAATAAAAAAATCCTGTTCATAATATCTTTTTGAAAATGGAAATTTAAAAATAAGTTGACTCATTATTTATAAAATTTTTATAATCCATATTTCATTGATAAATTGTACGCTAACTTTTTCCCTTTTAAGCTGGTTGATTATTTTTTCTATTTTTCCAAGATATTTGATTCTTAAACTTACATAATTTTTATTTAGTTCTTGAATATAAATATTTTCAATTGAATCGATTTTTTTAAATTTAGAATTTAAATTTATAAGAGAATTGTCTTTATCGAAAAAAAATTTTGCATTTAAAAAAGATGGTGTACTTATATCAATTAAGTTCTTTGATTTGATCAAATTAATAAGTTCTTCTTTAATTTCGAAAATTACTTTTTTATCAAATTCATCTTTTATTAAATTTTTTTTTTCAAAATTTAAACTTTTTGATATTTCTTTACCTTGGACTTTTAATTTCATATAAACCTTTTTTGTATTTTTTCTGTCTTCAATAAGGACTAAAGCTAAATTTTTTTTATTATACTCCTTAAATAAAACATTTAAATCTATATTGAGTAAATTCCCTTTATTGTTATTTACTTTTTGAATAATCTCTATATTTTCTATAGGAAGAATAAATTCTATTAGATCTTCATTATTTATCTGATTCCAATTTATATAAAAAAAGTTTTTATTAAATATAAAAACTTCATTTTCTTTTATATTAATAGGTAAAATATATAATTCTTTATCAAGAATTTCGGAGTACGAAATTCCTCTCTTATAAAATAATTGATGAATTTTATCTTTATCAAATGTTACTCTAAAATTTAATAATTCAGCTTTTTTATTTTCTGTGACATTTGAGACTCTATAATAAGTTACCAATTGTTTAATTTGATCAAAATTTAAACCTTTAAGTTTTTCTCTATCTTTTTTTATTAAAATTCTTGCAATAAGTTGATCAAAACCTTTTTTGATAGCCTGATCTGCAAGAGCGTTATTTGATATTTTATCTTTTTTCTCTAATTCGATATTATTAACACTAAAGAGATTAATCTTAGAAAAAAGAGTGTTAGTTTTAAAAAAAACAATTAATATAAAAGTTATTAGAATAAATAATTTCATAAAAATAATTATCTTTATAAATGAAAAGAAACGAAAATAGTTATAAAAAAAGTGGTGTTAACATTTCGTTAGCTAATAAATTAGTTAAACATATATCAAAAATATCTAAAAAGAGTGTAAAAAAATCAAGTAGCCCAATTAAAAAAGATATAATTGGTGGATTTGGATCGTTATACGATTTAAGTAAAATTAAAATCAAAGACCCAATAATTGTCTCATGCACTGATGGAGTGGGAACTAAAATTGATTTGGCTATTAGGTATAAAAAATTTGATAGTATTGGTATTGATTTAGTAGCTATGTGTATAAATGACCTTATCGTACAAGGTGCTAAACCATTATTTTTTTTAGATTATATTGCTGTTGGTAAATTAGACCTAAGCAAAACAAAAAAAATTTTAAAAGGGATTTTTAAAGGCTGTGAAATCTCTAATTGTAGGCTAATAGGCGGTGAAACAGCAGAGATGCCTGGGATTTATTCTAAAAATAAATTTGATTTAGCAGGGTTTAGTGTAGGCATTGTTTCAAAAAAAAAATTATTAGATAAAAATAAAGTTAATAAAGACGATGTAATATTAGCTATTCCGTCAAGCGGTATTCATTCAAATGGATTTTCTTTGGTAAGAACAATTTTAAAAAAAAATAAGTTACCTAGAAGCTTAAAAAAAGAAATTCTAAAACCTACCAAAATTTATTCTAAAGAAATTTTAGAACTGGCTGAAAAAAATTTGATTAACGCTGCTGCTCATATAACTGGTGGTGGACTAATTGAAAATTTACTAAGATCTGTACCAGATTATCTTTCTTTAAATATTGATCTTTCAAAGATTAAAATTACGAAAATTTTTAAATGGCTTAAAAGTAAGAGTATTTCAGATCAAGAAATGTTGCAAACTTTTAATTGCGGGGTTGGATTTTGCATAATTGTAAAAAGGAAAAATATTTCAAAAATAAAAAAAATTTTTTCTAAAAATATGACTCCTTATGAAATAGGCTATATTTCTAAAAGTAATAAGAGAATAAATTTATCAAATTTTCTAAAATGGTAAAAAAAAATACATGTGTCTTTATTTCTGGTCAAGGGTCAAATCTAAATAATCTCATTTTCCGATCTAGAGAAAAAAATTTTCCTATTAAAATTAGTCTAATAATAAGTAACAATAAAAATGCTTATGGAGTAAACTATGCTAAAAAATTCAGCATACCATACTTGTTAATTAATACTAATTTTCATAACTACGAGAATAAAATTTTATTAAATTTACAAAAACATAAAATTTCATTTATTTGTCTTGCTGGTTATATGAAAATAATTTCAAGAAACATAATTAGAATTTATAAAAAAAAGATAATTAATATTCATCCTTCTCTACTCCCAAAATTTAAAGGCCTAAATACTTTTTCTAGAATGTTAAAAAATGGAGAAACAAAGGCAGGATGCACAGTACATTACGTTAATGAAAAATTAGATAGCGGGAATAATATAATTCAGAAATCATTCTATATTGGAAATAATGATAAAGAAAATGATTTAAAAGAAAAAACTCAAGAACTAGAGTACAAAGCTTTCCCAGAAGCTATAATAAAAATTTTTAGATATTCTTAGCTTTTAAAAAAAAAGTCTATCTCTTTTTTAGCATTTTCTATCGAGTCTGAGCCATGAACAGAGTTTTTATCAATTGAAATTCCATATAATTTTCTTATTGTATTTTCTTCAGCATCTTTTGGATTGGTGGCTCCCATTAATTTCCTGTTACCTGAAACAGCGTTCTCGCCCTCTAAAATCATAACAACTATAGGACCAGAGGATAAATAATCGCATAAATCATTATAAAAAGGTTTGGATTGATGGACTTTATAAAATTCAGCGGCTTCATCTTTTGATATTTGAATTTTTTTACTATCCTTAATCCCCAAATTATTTTCTGTAAAAATTTTTTTTATATTATCTTCTAAATTTCTTTCTACTGCATCTGGTTTTATTATTGATAGAGTTTGTTCTATTTTACTCATAGTTTTCCTCTATTAACTGATTTAGTAATCTAACTCCAAATCCAGTTGCTCCTCCAGAGTTCAATGCTCCTCCATATTTTGAAAAAGCCATACCTGCTATATCTAAATGAGCCCAAGGAGTTTTGTTTAAAATAAATCTTTGTAAAAATTGAGCTGCTGTAGTTGAGCCTGCTCCACCTACGTAATTTATATTTTGTACATCAGCATTTTTGGAATTCATTAGTTTATCATAGTTTTTATGAAGAGGCATTCTCCAAAGTTTTTCTTCAACTTTTTTTCCTGCATCAAGAATTTTTTTTGATAATTTATCATCATTAGAAAATAGTCCTGCATATTCTGAACCTAGGCATACTATTATAGCTCCTGTTAATGTAGCTAAATCAACAATGAACTTTGGTTTGAATTTTCTTTCTGTAAAACTTAATGCATCAGCTAAAACCAATCTTCCCTCTGCATCTGTATTTAAAACTTCAATAGTTTTACCACTGTAAGATTTAACTATGTCACCAGGTCTTTGAGCAACACCACTAACCATGTTTTCCACAAGCCCGACAACGCCAATTGCATTAACCCTTGCTTTTCTCAAAGCTAAGGTCTTCATTAACCCTACTACTGCTGCTGAACCTGCCATATCGTAAGTCATGTCTTCCATAAATCTTGCTGGTTTTAAAGAATAACCACCAGTGTCGAATGTAACTCCTTTACCAACAAAAGCTAAAGGTTTTGAAGAATTTTTATTTCCATTCCACTCCATTGTTGCTAAATAAGAACCTCTAATACTTCCCATTCCAACACCAAGTAATGCATTCATTCCAAGTTTTTTTAATTTTTTTTTGTCGTATATAGTTATTTTCAAGCCATCTTTTTTTAATAAATTTATTCTTTTTACATATTCATCTGGATGTAAAATATTTCCTGGCTCAGAAACTAAATCTCTGGCAAAAAAAGTTCCTTCCTCTAAAGCTTTAAATTTTATTCGATCCTTTGACAAAAATTTGTCTTTATTACCTATAACGTTTATAGAAATTACTCTTATATCTTTTTTAGTTTTATATTTTTTAAATTCATAAGATTTTAATTTTAATCCGTGTAAAAAATGATTTACAAAATTTTTTTGTTTACTACTTATACTGTTAGAATTTAAACTGTATTCTACATTTTTACCTTGATTAATTCTCCCATACAATTCTGCTCCTAAACTTTCTACATCTATTGCGCTTAAATTATTTTTAATTGATACTAATATTATTTTTTTTTTTGAACTAACTTCAAAAACTAATATTTTTTTTTTTAACTCACTAGTTTTTAAAATATCGTTTATGTAAGAAAAATCGTTTTTTGATAAAAATTTTTTTATATATTTAACTTCAAATTTTTCATTAGAAAACAGGATTAGGTTTGATAAATTTTTATTTTTTGTATTATTTGAGTAAGTAATTTTTATAGGCATAATTTTTAATATTTTTATTGAATTGTTGCTGTATATGATCAAAAATATCAAATTTCAATGGTTAATTTATCATAATTAAACCTTTGATTGAATTATCTTTAAAGATGAATTATTTATACATCTAAATCATATGCTTCAAAACAAAATTTATCAAAATTATTCTTTTGAAATAATAAAGTTATTTATAACAATTTTACTAAGTTTATCTTTAATTGCTTGGACTGTACGAGCGGTAAATTTTTTAGATCTAATTGTTGAAAGCGGTTACTCTTTAATTACCTATTTTGAATATTCTATATTGAATATCTTTGGTATAATTACCAAATTTATTCCTTTGTCTTTTTTATTAGCCATTACTATTTTTATATTGAGACAAATTCAGGAAAATGAATTTATTATTTTATGGACATCTGGAGTGAAAAAAATTAAAATTGTAAATCTTTTTTTATTTATTTCTATCATAATTACAATTTTTCACCTTTTTTTTTCAATAGTTTTAGCTCCTGCAGCTTTAAATAAATCACGACATTTGTTATCCAATCAAAATTTTACATCTCTTTTACCTACTTTCAAAATTCAAAAATTCACAGATGCTTTTAAAGGATTAACCTTTATAGTGGATAATAAATTTGAAAATAAAATATCAAATATTTTTTTACACGATGACTCAAATAACCTTAAAAATGTATTAGTTAATAATCAATCGAACAATACAACAACTATAATTGCTAAAAGTGGTATCGTGGAAGACAAACAGTTATTATTATATAATGGTAATATAATCTCATCAAAAAATAACTTAGAGAACGAAGTTTTAAAATTTGAAAAAATAAAAATAGACTTAACAGGCTTAACTAATTCAACAATCAAACAACCTAAAATTCAAGAGACTTCAACTCTAAAACTTATTGGATGTGCAAATAATGATTTCTTCAATGATAAAAATTGTAAAGGAAATTTTAAACAAGAAGTTTTTCCAACTTTAAATAGAAGAGTTATTTTACCCTTTTTTATACCATTAATTGCTTTAATCGCCTCACTACTATTAATCAAAACCAAAAAAAAATTATTTTTTAATAATTTTAGTATATTTGGATATTCTTTTATAATTTTGCTTTATGCTGAACTGATTATTAGATTTACAGGAAAAAACTTGTTAATTACCAATTTGTTTGTTTTTTCACCCTTTGTACTTTCAATCATGATTTATACTTATATCAAATATAAATTTTCAAACGAGGCAAGTATAGATGAATAATATTATTTTTAATTATTTATTTAAAAACTATTTAAAATCATTTTTCAAAGTTTTTTTATTTTTTTATTCCTTTGGACTGATACTAAATTTATTTGAGGAAATAGAATTTTTTAAAAATGTTGAAGTTTCTTTTTACCTACCCCTTTTTTTAACAATTATATTTGTTCCAAGTATGTTAATTAATTTGCTGCCATTTATTATATTTGTTTCTAGCTTAAAATTTTTGGTAGATTTAAGGAATAATAGAGATTTACTCTCAATGAAAATATTTGGATATTCAAATTTTAAAATATTTATAATATTATCTTTAACTTCTTTTTTGATAGGATGGATGGCTCTTTTCCTTGTTAATCCATTAACTTCAACTATGTCTAAATACTATGAAAAAACAAAATCAATCTACTCCAAAGATATTGATCATTTAGTTTCTTTTAATAATAATGGTTTATGGATTAAAGAAAATCTCGATCAAGGTTACAGAATAATTACAGCTAATAAATATAATAATGAAAATTTAAATAATGTAATAATATTTAATTTAGATGAAAATTTTATATTAAGAGAAAAAATCTACTCTGAAAAGGCAAATATTAAAGAAAATAATTGGATCTTAAAAAATGTATCAATTTTTAAAGACAATGAAACTTTAGAAAAAATGGAAACTGCATCAATCACGTCTATCTACACTTATGATAAAATTATTAGTTTGTTTAAAAACTTTGAAACATTATCATTTATAGACCTTTTATTGAATTTTAAAAATCTCATAAATCAAGGGTACAATAAAATTTTTTTAGAACAAAGTTTACATTCTATGTTGTCTATGCCTTTTTTTTTATTCATTATGTCTGCTTTAGCGTGCATCATGGCTCTTGGAACTCTTAAAAGATCAAACAATGTAAAATTTATTTTAATTGGAATTATAACATGCGTAATAATCTATTATTTGAAAGATTTAAGTATAGCCTTAGGGCAAACTAATAGAATTTCTTTAAAATTGTCAAATTGGATACCTATCATATCTATTGGTATTTTTAGTTTAATTGGAGTTTTGCAAATCAATGAAAAATAAAATTTTTATCTTTTTTATTTTTCTTTTTTTTTCAAAAGCATTCGCTTTAGAGAACTTAGATATTAAATCAAAAAAAATTTCTGTAGATAAAAAAAAAGAGATTACAATTTTTCAAGATGAAGTAATTATAAAAGATGAAATGAATAACGTAATTAAAAGTGATTATGTTACATATGATAACAAGCTTGAAAAATTAAATATAAAAGGGAATGTAATAATTTCTACAGCAGAGGGTTATTCAATTGAAAGCAAAGACATTGTTTTAGATAAGAGAAATAATGTTTTTTTTTCTAAAAGTCCATCAACTATAACAGACATTCAAAATAATGAGATTTTTTTAGAAAATTTTAATTATCGATATAAAGAAAAAAAAATTAAATCAATAGGTGAGATTAAGGTAGTTGATCAAAAAGAAAATATTTATAAATTTTCTCAAATTTATATTGACGAAAAAAGTAAAGAAATATTTGGCACAGATGCTAAAGCTTTTTTAAGTGATAAAAATTTTAAGTTTAATAAAGATAATAAACCAAGAATTTTTTCAAATGCAATTAGTATAAAAAACAATGAGTCAAATTTTATTAAGAGTGTGTTCACAACCTGTAATTACAGAGAAAATGACAAATGTCCTCCATGGGAATTAAGAGCAAAAAATATAAAGCACGATAACATAAAAAAAACTATCTACTATGACAATGTGGTAATAAAAGTTTATGATGTCCCAGTTTTGTTTTTACCAAAATTGGCGCATCCCGATCCTACTGTCAAGAGAAGATCGGGATTTCTAGTTCCATCATATTCTGACACAAAAAATCTCGGAGCCGGTATAAATATTCCTTACTTTTGGGCCTTGGATAATGACAAAGATCTTACAATCAAAAATAAATTATTTGTAAAAGAGCATCCTTTATTTCTTGGTGAGTATCGTCAAGCTTTTTTAAATTCTGATCTTACTTTAGATTTTGGTTATACAGGTGGTTATAAAAAAAGATCTAGTAACAAAAAAAAGGGAAATAAGTCGCATTTTTTTTCAAAATTTAAAAAAAATTATAATTTTTCTGAAAATAAGAAAGCTAATCTTGAAATCAATACTCAGAATGTATCTAACAAAAAATATTTAAAACTTTATAGAATAGACTCAGCATTAATTGATAATTATCAGATTAATTCTCTTAAAAATTCTATAAACTATGAATATTACAATAATGAGAAAGATCAATTATTCAATTTTCATTCTAGCGTCTTCACAGATATAAGTGATGATTATAATGATAAATATGAATATATTTTACCTGAAATAAATTTTAATAAAAATATCTATAGCAATATTTTTGGGTATGGAAATTTTAATTCTAATATAAAGATAAGTAACTACGACACAAATAAGTTTGAAAAATATTTTATTAATGATTTAGATTGGACTTATGATAAAATTTTTGGAAACCTCCCATATGATGGAAAATTTCTTACTAGTTTAAAAAATGTAAACTATGAAGCAAAGAATGTTAATAATTTAAAACAAGAACTGACACACGAAGTTTTTGGTGCAATAGGATATTTAGCTAGCCTAGATTTAAAAAAAGAAGACTCCAAATATAGTAATCATTTACTTACACCAAAAATACTTTTTAAATACGCACCAAACAATATGAAAAAAGTAACAGGTGATCACAATTTGCATAATAAAAATATTTTTAGTTTAGATAGAATAAATTCTAGTACAAGTCTTGAGGGAGGAGCAAGTGTAACTTATGGATTTGATTACATAAAATCATTTAATAATGATAATAAATTTAATTTTTCTATTGGGCAAATTATAAATGAAAAGAAAACAGATAAAAATAAACCAGACACGTCTAGTTTAGATAAAAGATTTTCAGATATAATCGGAGATTTAAATTTTAAAAAAAATAATTTTCAAGTCAATTATAAATATTCTTTAGATCAAAATTTCAAAGAGATGAACTATAATGAGATAGAAAGTAAGTATTCATTAGGAAATATTGATTTTAATATAAATTATTTAAAAGAAGAACAAATTTCAGATCCAAAAGAATATGTCAAATCTTCTATTGAGATAAAAAAAGGGAAAAATGGCTTGTTATCATTAAGCAACAAAAGAAATATTATCACTAATTCTTCTGAATTTTATAATTTGAGTTATGAATATATAAATGATTGCTTGAGAGCAGGACTAGTTTATAGAAGAGAATTTTATAATGACTCAGAGTTAGAAGCTGAAAATTCTCTTCTTTTTAAAATTACCTTAAGTCCACTTGGTGATTTAGACACACCTAAATTCTATCAATAATGAAAACAATAAAATTCATCATCTTCAAAATATGTATAATATTTTTTTTTATAACACCTTTGAAAGCTTCTAATAACTTTAAGATAATCACAAAGGTTGGTAATGAAATAATCACCTCTTATGAACTTGAAAACAAAATAAAGATTACTTTATTTTTAGCTGGTGAAGAACTTAATCAGTCAAATATTACTGAAATTAAAAATTTATCTTTAAAAGCTTTAATTAATAATAGATTAAAAAAAGAAGAGATAAAAAGATATAAGTATAAAAAGAAAAATGATCAAAGAGTTTCAAATTATTTAGGAAATTTAGCAAAAAAGTTTAATTTACCTCTTAAAGATCTTGATAATTTTTTTAAAAATAATGGATTAGAGTTTAATCTTTTTTTGGAAGAAATTATAACCGAGTTTCAATGGCAAAGTTTAATTTATGAGATTTATGCAAAAAAAATTAATCTCGATGAAAAAGAGATAGCTAATGAGCTTAATAAAATAATTTTAGAACAAAAATTAGTCATTGATTATAATTTATCTGAAATCGAAACAAAGTTTCTAAAAGAAAATGAGTTGAAAGAGGTTATAAATTATATAAATAATTTTAATTTTAAAAAAGCAGCTCAAAAGTATAGTATTTCTACATCAGCTATTGATGGTGGAAATATCGGTTGGATAAATTCTCAAAGTTTATCAAAAAATATTCTTGGATTATTAAAAGATTTGGATATCGGGGAATATACAAAGCCTATAAAAAAAGATGACTCATTTTTTATTTTTTATTTAAATGATAAAAGAAAAGTTTAAAATTTTGATAAAGATAATTTGGAGAAATTAAAAAAGTCTATTATTGAAAAAAAGACAAATGATTTATTAACAATGTACTCGAATAACCATCTTTCAATTAAAAGAAATAAAACTCTAATTGATTATCAATGAAGAAAAAAATTATCCTAGTTTTTGGTGACCCTATCAGTATAAATTCTGAGATAATTTTTAAATCCTGGAAAAAATTAGATGGGTCAGTAAAAAAAAGAATTTATTTGGTGGCTAATTATAATTTAATTTGTAGTCAATTTAAAAAATTAAACTATAAAATTAAATGTATATTAGTAGATAACATCTATGAGAAACACAGCAGCGATAGTTTAAAAATAATAAATATTAATGTAAAATTTAAAAGTCCATTTTTACTCTCAAGAGAAAGTTCTTCCAAATTTATAAATCGATCTCTTACTTTTGCTCATAAATTAGCATTAGATAAAAATGTAGCTGGAATAATTAATTGTTCGATCAACAAAAAACTTCTCTCAAATAAAAAAATTGGTGTGACTGAGTTCTTATCTAATAAATGTAATCTAAAAAAAAATTCTGAAATTATGCTGATATATAATAAAAGTCTTTCAGTAATTCCTTTAACAACACATCTTGATTTAAAGAAAGTTTCATCAACTATTTCTAAATCCATGATAATAAACAAAATATTAAAAACAAGATATTGGTTTAAAAAAAGTTTTAGAATTGATCCCAAAATTGCTGTGCTTGGTCTAAACCCACATAATGGAGAAATGAGAAAAAATTCTGAGGAAATTAAAGAAATATTACCAGCTGTACAAAGTCTAAAAAAACATAAAATAAAAATAGACGGACCGTTAGTGGCTGATACTATTTTTATTAAAGATTTTAAAGATTATGACATTATAGTTGGAATGTATCATGATCAAGTGCTAGGTCCATTCAAAACTTTATTTAAATTTGATGGCATTAATATTACTTTAGGATTAAAGTACTTAAGAGTATCCCCTGATCATGGAACTGCTGTAAATTTAATTGGAAAAAATAAAGCTAATCCAGAAAGTCTGCTAAAATGTATAAATTTCATCAGTAAATTTTAAAATGGTGTTTGCAAAAAAATCACTAGGACAAAATTTTTTAATCGATAAAAATATTATAAAAAAAATTATAAATTCAACTATTATAAAAAATAGAAATATAATTGAAATAGGTCCGGGTAAAGGTGCATTAACTGATGAAATTTTGAAAAAAAATCCAAAATCTTTAAAATTAATTGAAAAGGACAATCAATTATGTGAATTTTTAAAAAATAAGTATTTAAATAATAAAAATATAAAAATTTTTAATCGTGATATACTTAACTTTAATTTATGTAAAGTTTCTGAAAAAAATTCAATTATATTTGGTAATTTGCCTTATAATATTTCATCACAGATTTTGGTAAAAATTATTAAATTTAAAAATTTAACTACAAAATTTACTAATATCATTTTTATGTTTCAAAAAGAGCTGGGAGAAAAGATTGTTAGTAAATTTCCCTCCTCAAATTATGGTAGATTATCAATTTTAGCTAGTTATAAGCTAGAAATTAAAAATAAATTTTATATATCTGCTAACTGTTTTTTTCCTAAACCAAAAGTTACGTCAATGGTTATTCATTTCAAGCCAAAATTCAATAGCAAATATAAGATAAATAATTTAGAAAATTTAGAAAAAATTACAAATATGTTTTTTTCTAACAAAAGAAAAATGATAAATAAAAGTTTGAAAAAAATACTAACTGACCGCCAAATTAAAAAAATTCCTAATTTAAAAATTTCTTTACGTCCCTCCGAAATTAGCCCAGAAACTTATTTTAAAATTACTGAATTAACTGAGAAAAATTGAATTTTTTTTTGTTTCTTGAAATAATACTTTCAATTTGTTTAAAACAAGCATCTAGATTCTCGTTAATAATTACATAATCATAATCAATCCAGTTTTTAATATCTTTTTCGAAAGCATTAAATCTTTTTTCAATTTCCTCTAGAGTATTTTGGTTTCTTTTTACCAACCTTTTCCTAAGTTCTTCTTTATTTTTTGCAATTAAGAATATCTTTATTAATTTCAAATTTTTAAACTTTGATAGTTGTTTATTTCCTTGCCAGTCAATATCGAATATAATGTCATTATGTTTTATAACTGTGTCTACAGTTTCTTTTAAGGTTCCATAATAATTATCAAAAATTTTTGCATATTCATAAAATTTTTTTTGTTTTACTAATTCTTTGAATTTTTTGTCAGTTATAAAATGATAATCAACTCCATCAATTTCGTTTGATCTAGGTGACCTTGTTGTGTGAGAAACTGAAATTTTAAATGTTTCATATTTTTGTTGAATCTTTTTTGTTAACGTGGTTTTACCTACACCTGATGGTGAAGATACTACAACCATGATGTTATCTTTATCATGGCTCATGATCTTTTAATCTTTAGAAAATTAGTTGCTTGCTTTGCTTTCAATGAACTTAATTGCATCTCCGACAGTTAAGATTTTTTCAGCTTCACTATCAGATATTTCAGAACCAAATTCTTCTTCAAAGGCCATAACTAATTCTACTGTGTCTAAACTGTCTGCGCCCAAATCATCTATAAAACTTGCTTCATCAGTAACTTTTTCTTCTTCAATACCTAGATGATCGGCTACAATTTTTTTAACTTTTCCTTTAATTTCGTCTGACATGAGATCCTTTCGTATAATTGTTTAATTCTTATTAAATTAATAATTAGAATTGTCAAGACATATACATACCTCCGTTAACATGTATGGTTTCGCCATGAATATATCTTGAAATATCAGATGCTAAAAAAGCTACGGAATTCGAAACATCCTCTGGTACTCCTAGGTTGCCAGAAGGTATTTTATCTATTAAGATTTTTTTAAAATCTTCGTCAATCTTATCTGTCATCACTGTCTTTATAAAACCAGGAGAAACACAATTAATATTTATATTTTTTTTTGCATATTCTAAAGATAAGCTTTTAGAAAAAGCTATAATTGCAGCCTTAGAAGCAGCGTAATTTGCTTGCCCAATATTTCCTGTATGGCCAACTATTGATGTAATATTAATTATCTTTCCATATTTTTTCTTTAACATTTTTTTAATAACGTATTTACACATTAAAAAACTCGAAGTTAAATTTATATCGAGTACTTTTTTCCAATTTTCTTGGGTTAACCTTATTGAAAGATTGTCTAATGTGATTCCAGCGTTATTAATTAGAATGTCTATTCCATTTAATTTTTTATCAATTTTATTAATTAGCTCTTCAATTTTATCGTGTTCTTCTAACTTAAAAATTTCAATCTCGATACCATTAAAATCTTTTTTTAAATTATTTAGTTTTTCCTCATTTGTACCGCTAGCCACTATTTTAGCACCTAAATCAAAAAATTTTTTTGTTAAACTTCTTCCTATTCCCCCAGAGGCTCCTGTTATAAAAACTTTTTTATCTTTAAAATTTATCATTTAAATTTTTAATATCAGCAATCGAGTTAATTGAAAAGCAATTTGCTCCCTTGATTGTTCTTTTTACCATACCTGTTAAAACTTTACCTGGTCCAATCTCTACAAAATTTTTGATACCTTCTTTATGCATATTTAAAATACTTTCTCTCCATCTTACGGTAGAATAAATTTGATCAATTAATAATTTTTTAATTTTTTCTGCATCATTTTCAGGTCCAGCAGTAACATTATTTATAATGTTTATTTTTGGGGATTTGAAGTTTGTTTTGTTAATTTTTTCTTCCATTTTTTCAGCAGCAGGTCTCATTAATAGACAATGAAAAGGCGCGCTCACTTTTAAGGGTATAGTCTTAATATTTTTTTCTTTAAGCTGAATTTGGAAATCTTTAACATTATCTTTATCTCCACTCACAATTACCTGTCCTTCAGCATTGTCATTTGCAATCTCACAAATTCCTTTTTTATTTTTTCGACTATCAATTAAATCTTGTATTTCATCCGTTTTTAAACCTAAGATTGCTATCATGGATCCTTTTCCTATTGGAACTGCTTCTTGCATGGCTTTTCCTCTCTCATGAAGAAGATATACAGCATCATTGAAATTTAAAGATTCAGAGCAAACTAACGCACTGTATTCTCCAAGTGAATGACCAGCAAAATATTTATACGAATTTAAATTTAAACCAAACTCTTCAGATAAAATTTTAAATATTGAATAACTAACTGTCAAGATTGCTGGTTGAGTATTTTTTGTTGATTGTAATTTATTTTCAGGGCCTTCAAGAATTATTTTTGAGATTGAATATTTTAATTTTTCATCTGCTTCCGCAAAAATTTGTTTTACAGAGTTAAAGTTTTTATAAAACTCTAATCCCATTCCAATTGATTGTGATCCCTGACCCGGAAATAATAAAACGCTCATTTATATCAATTTATTTAACAAATATTAGTATTGCTATAACTTTTCATTATAGTATAAACCACATTTTAAAAACAAATAATAATAAATTTTAACTATAAAAATGGCTTTTTACGAAAATACTTTGGTGCTTAAACAGGACCTGGCTGAAAAACAAGTTAAAGATATTAGAGAAAGTTATAACGAATTAATCAATAAATCATCTGGAAAAGTTATAAAAATAGAAGAATGGGGATTGTTAGGACTTGCAAATAAAATTGCTAACTATAGAAAAGCTTTTTTTATTCATTTTAAGTTTGAGGGAGATAAAAAAACTGTTAATGAATTTGAAAAAAAAATTAAATAAGACAACTCAATTATAAGACACTTAACTGTAAGATATAAAAAACTAGATACAAAAAACGAGTTTTTTAATAAAAAATCTTAATTAAAATGAAGAGAAAAAATAAAAAATTTCAAAAAAAAGGTCAAAATTCTTTAAGTAAATTGAGTTTATTTCAAAAAAATGATGGCAGACATTCAAGAAAGTGTCCTTTGTCTATTAAGAATGCTCCTATTGTCGATTATAAAAACATTAACTTATTAAAGAAATATTTATCAGATAATGGAAAAATTCTTTCATCAAAAATTACATCTGTGTCGTATAATAAACAGAGAAAGTTAACTAAAGAAATAAAAAAAGCTAAAATTTTAGGTTTGTTATAAAATGGAGATAATTCTTCTAGAAAACATTCAAAATCTCGGAAATATTGGAGATAAAGTAAAGGTAAAAGACGGTTATGGGAGAAATTTCCTTTTAAAACAAGGAAAAGCATTAAGATTTAATAAAGAAAATCAAGAACTAGTTGATAATCAAAAAGATAAACTTAATAAAAAAAATAATGAAATAAAGAAGAAGTTTAATGAAATAGCTAATATGATCAACAACAAATCTTTTACTTTTTTTAAAGAAAGTAAAGAAAATGGAGATCTTTATGGTACAATAAAACCAAAAGAAATAGCTAACTTAGTAAAACAAAAATCAAAAGCTGAAATTAATCCATCTCAAATAATTCTTAAAGAAGAAATAAACAAAATTGGTGTATTTAAAGTTGAAATTAATTTTCACTCTGAAGTAAAAGCAAACATTTCTTTGAAAGTAGACAAAGTTCAATCAAAATAACTTTTCCACAGAACCATAAAAAAAGTGTGTAACTTTTTACTTTAAACCATTGTTCTTTAACATATTATTGTTCAGTGAAAGAAATTAATTCCTTAAAAACTAATTTAAATAATAAACAACCCTCAAATCTAGAAGCTGAACAAGCATTGTTAGGTTCTGTTTTAGTGAATAACGATATAATTGATGAAATTTCAACTATAGTAAACTCTAATATTTTTTATGACCCAGCTCATGTAAAAATATACGAGGTAATTGAAAGTTTGAATAATAAAGGAATGATTGCAAATCCAATCACTTTGAAAAATTTTTTTGAAAAAGACAATATGTTAAAAGAGGTTGGTGGAACAGAGTATCTTGTAAAACTTACAAGGTTTTCTGGTTCTTCAAAGCAAGCCATTGATTATGCGAAAATAATCCATGAAATGTACTTAAGGCGAGAGCTAGTTCAAATATCCGATAAATTGTCAAATGATACACTTAATGCAAGTTCAGAGGAACACAATGCAGAAATAATAATTGAAAATACAGAAAAATCTCTTTTTGATTTAGCGGAAAGAGGGAGTTTCTCTCAATCTTTTTTAAAATTTAATCAAGCTTTAGATCAAACAATACAAATGGCTACAATGGCTATGCAAAGTGATCAAGGAATAGTCGGTGTCCCGACTGGATTAACTGATCTTGATGAAAAGTTAGGAGGGTTACATAAATCTGACCTGATCATTTTGGCTGGAAGGCCTTCTATGGGTAAAACTGCTTTAGCAACTAATATAGCATACAACGCTGCTCAAAATATTTTAAATAAACAAGAAAAATCATCTATAGCATTTTTTTCTTTAGAAATGTCATCAGAGCAACTTTCAACTAGAATTTTATCGGAGCAAGCAAAAATCAAATCTGATGATATTAGAAGAGGAAAAGTTACAGAGGAAGAAATTAATAGATATATTGAAACATCAAGAAATATTTATAATTTACCTTTATTTATTGATGAAACCCCTGCAATTACAATTGCAACTTTAAGTAACAGGGCTAGAAGAATTAAAAGATTGTTTGGACTAAGTTTAATCGTAGTTGATTATATTCAGCTTATGAGATCTAGTTCAAACAAAAATGATGGACGTGTTCAAGAAATTTCTGAAATAACTCAGGGTCTTAAAGCTTTGGCAAAAGAGCTTTCGGTTCCAGTTTTAGCTTTATCTCAACTTTCAAGAGCTGTAGAGCAAAGAGATGATAAGCAACCACAATTGGCTGATTTAAGAGAGTCTGGTTCAATCGAACAAGATGCAGATGTTGTAATGTTTGTTTATAGAGAGGCTTATTACTTGGAGAGAAAACAGCCTAAACTAGGTTCTATTGAACATGCTGAATGGCAATCAAAAATGAACGACGTTAATGGACTTGCGGATATTATTTTAGGAAAACAAAGACATGGTCCAACTGGAACAATTAAAGTTGAGTTTGAAGGAATTTATACAAAATTCAAAGATTTAAGCAAAAATTAGTCATAATTTTTTTCTTTAGTTATAAAAAAATTAAGATATATCTCAAATGTTCCAATGCTTGATAGTATTTATAAAAAAATAATTACTGATTTTTCAAAAATAACACTATTTTTTTTGTCAATCTTAATAGCATTTTCACTTTATCAAGCTAAAAACTTTAATTTAGATGCCTCCTCAGATGCTCTTTTACTTGAAGGAGACCCTGATCTAAAATATTTAAGAGAAGTAAACGAAACTTATGGATCTAAAGATTTTCTAGTTTTAACTTATACCCCTATATCAAGTTTTACTGAAAAAGAAACTATCTTGAATCTTCAATTGCTTAAATCCAAAATTGAAAAGTTGACTTGGGTAGATAGTGTTATAACCGTAATTGATGTTCCTCTCTTAAAAAGTACAGATGAAGGATTAATGGAAAGACTAAAGAATTATAAAACCCTAGCCTACCCTGAGATAAACAGAGAAAGAGCTTTTGAAGAAATTATAAATAGTCCAATTTATAAAGATTATGTAATCAGTAAAGACGGTAAAACATCAGGCATTGTTGTTTATATTAAGAAAGATAAAAGATTAACGGAATATGTCAAAATTAAGGATAAGTATTTTGATCAAATTAATGAAACAGGATTATTAAAAGAAGAAAAAGTAAATTATAAAAAATTTATTAAAGAATATGAAGATTATAAAAATTTATACAATACAAGAAATCACCAAAATATAACTGAGATAAGAGACGTAATAAGTAAATATGGAGAAAATGCTAAAATTCATTTAGGCGGTATTCCCATGATCGCAGATGATATGATGAGTTACATTAAAAGTGACATACTCGTGTTTGGTATTGGGGTATTTATTTTTATTGTGTTAACACTTTGGTTTATATTTAGAAATTTAAAATGGGTAATAATGCCATTATTAGGCTGTGCAACCTCAGTTGTAATCATGATAGGTTTATTAGGTTTAATAGGATGGAAAGTAACGGTAATTTCATCAAATTTCATCGCATTAATGCTTATTTTAAATATGGCAATGAATATACATTTAACCGTAAGATTTTTACAATTAAAAAAAGAATTTCCACATCTAACAAAAAATGAAACTGTGATCGAGGCTAGTAAAAAGATGATGTTACCAATTCTTTATACAGTGTTAACAACAATATGTGCATTTCTATCATTGGTGTTAAGTGGGATCAAACCTATAATAGATTTTGGGTGGATGATGACTTTAGGATTAATAGTTTCATTCTTAGTCACATTTTTGTTGTTACCATCATTAATTAGCCTGCTGGCATCTGAAAACGAAATAGGTCTAAAAGATACGGAAAAATCTTTTATAACTTCTGTCTTAGCATCTTTTACAAAAAAATATGGAATTATTATTTTTGGATCTACATTTTTGATAATTGTTTTCAGCGTTGTTGGTATAACAAAGCTCGAGGTAGAAAATAGTTTTATAAATTATTTTGATAAAGAAACTGAAATTTATAAGGGAATGAAGAAAATTGATGATGACTTAGGTGGAACAACTCCATTAAATATTATCCTCAAATTTCCCTCAAAAATAAAAGAAACTAAAACTACAAATGATGAATTTGATGAGTGGGATGAAGAAAATAATAATAGTGAGGACAAGTCTAAATATTGGTTTACGCGAGATAAAATGGATAAAATTATAAAAGTTCACGATTATTTAGACTCATTGCCTGAAATTGGAAAAGTTTTATCATTTGGATCAATATTAAGGGTAGCTGAGGACTTAAATAATAAAAAATTACAAAGTCTGGAAATTGCAGTCTTATATAGTAAAATACCCAAAGTAATTAAAGAAGAGATTGTTTCACCTTACATATCTGTTGAAAAAGATGAGGCTAGAATAAGTATAAGAGTAAAAGACTCTTTAAGAGATCTAAGAAGAAACGATTTAATCAATAAAATTAATTCAGAGTTAAATACTAAGTTAGGTTTGGATAAAGATGAGTATAAGTTAGCTGGTGTTTTAATCTTATTTAATAATTTGTTACAGAGTTTGTTCAAGTCGCAAATATTAACCCTTGGTATCGTAATCCTTGGAATTTTTTTAATGTTTTTTGTTTTATTTAGAAATACTACACTTTCATTAATAGGTGTTGTTCCTAACTTTTTAGCCGCTTTTTTTATTTTAGGTATTATTGGCTTGCTTGGAATTCCTTTAGATATGATGACAATAACTATAGCTGCTATAACTATTGGTATAGCAGTGGATAATAGTATTCATTATATTTATAGATTTAGAGAAGAATTCAAAAAAATTAATAATTATAATAAAACTTTAGACCGATGTCATAACACTGTAGGAATAGCTATTTTGAATACTTCTATTACTATTGTTTTTGGTTTCTCAATATTAGTGTTATCTAATTTTATACCTACTATTTATTTTGGTGTATTCACTGGAATTGCTATGCTTTTAGCGATGATTTCGGTCTTAACTTTACTACCAAAATTGATTCTTAAATACAAACCGTTCGGTAAAGAAAATAATGATCTTGCTCTATGATTGATGCATTGCAAGAACATATAACTAGTATAAATTTTTTTGATATTTTTGTAGTTATAATTATGATTTACAATGTTGTTCAGTGTTTCTATAAAGGTTTCTCCCTAAGCTTAATTTCATTTTCAAAATGGGTATTGTCTACAATTATAACTATTATTTTAGTCCCAAAATTACAACCTATAGCTAGTGAATATATTCAGTCTGAATTTATAAATAATGTAGGTTTAGGTGCCACAATTTTTATTTTTACTCTTTTTATTATAATCATTATTGGAAAAACTTTAAGTAAAGCAGTTACTTGGACCGGAGTTGGCTCTATTGATAAAGTATTTGGATTATTATTTGGATTTTTTAAAGGTTACATTGTGTGTGTATGTTTGTTTTCTATATTTAATTGGTTTTATCCTTATCAGAATTGGGGTATATCAGCAGAAGAAGCAATTTCATTTAATTTAATAGAAAAAGGAAGCAACTTATTAATAAAGGAATTCCCTTCTAGTGAGGATTTCATAGATACAAAAGAAAAAATTGAAAAAATTTGATTCAGATAAATTAAGAGAAGAATGTGGAATTTTTGGAATTTCAAACCATGTCGAAGCTTCTGCACTGGTAGCCCTTGGTCTTCATGCATTACAACATAGAGGTCAAGAAGGTTGTGGTATAGTTTCATTTGATGGTAAAAATTATCATTCAGAAAAAAGACAAGGTTTAGTTGGAGATCATTTTACAAACTCTGAAGCCTTAAAAAGACTCCCTGGCAGTTTTGCTGTAGGCCATAATAGATACTCTACTACTGGAGAAACATCTTTACGGAATATTCAGCCTTTCTTTGCTGATCTCTATATGGGAGGTTTGACCATAGCACACAATGGAAATTTAACTAATGCACTTTTGTTAAGAGAATCATTAGTTAAAGAAGGAGCAATTTTTAGAACAACAAGCGATACTGAAACAATTGTTCAGCTCATCGCAAAATCTAAAAGAGATAAATTTACTGATAAATTAATAGATGCTCTTTTTCAAATACAAGGGGGTTATTCACTTGTGATGCTTACGAATAAAAAACTTGTTGGTGTAAGAGACCCCTATGGTATTAGACCATTGGTAATTGGTAAATTAAAAGACTCATATATTTTTGCTTCTGAAACTTGTGCTCTTGATATTGTTGGAGCTACTTTTGTAAGAGAAGTAGAAAATGGTGAGATAGTTGTTGTCGAGAAAGGTAAAATTAAATCTATAAAACCTTTTCCAAAACAAAAACAAAGGCCATGTGTATTTGAATATATTTATTTCGCAAGACCAGATAGCTTAATAAATAATAAATGTGCTTACGAATATAGAAAAAGCCTTGGAATTGAGCTCGCTTTAGAAACAGATATAAATGCAGACTTAGTTGTTCCAGTCCCCGACTCAGGTGTACCTGCTGCTTTAGGTTATGCTGAAAAATCTAATAAAAAATTTGAATTGGGTTTAATTAGAAATCATTATGTTGGAAGAACTTTTATTGAACCAACTCAAAATATTAGAAGTTTAGGCGTTAAACTTAAGCTAAGTTCTACAAAAACAATAATAAAAAATAAATCTATAATTTTAATAGACGACTCTTTAGTGAGAGGAACTACTTGTCATAAAATAGTTAAGATGCTTTATGAAAATGGAGCTAGAGAAGTTCATGTTAGGATAGCCTGCCCAGAAATTAAATACCCTGATTTTTATGGCGTAGACATGCCTACAAAACAAGAATTGTTAGCCTTTAAAAAAAACAACCGTGAAATGTGTGATTATATAAATGCAAAATCTCTAAAATTTCTAAGTTTAGAGGGGTTATACAAGGCACTTACAGGAACGGAAAGAAATCCAAATTACCCTCAATTTAGTGACCACTATTTCACTGGCGACTACCCAATAAAGCCTAATGATAATTTAAATGACTTCAAAGTTAAGCAATTATCATTATTAAGTGGAAAATCAAATAACTAGTCTAAAATTTTGATCTTATTGTTATTATCTAAGTAAATAATTGAACCGTTGATCAAAATAGGATTACTTTTTATTTTAGATGGTAATTTTGTAACATTTTCTATTTGCCCATTGATGTTAAAAAAAGCTAAATATTTACTATTTATAAATATTAGAATTTTATTGTTTGCTATAAAAAAACTATGAGTTTCCAACTTATTTTTATTTTTAAGTTGTAAATATTCGGATAATTGATCCTTTAAATTGTATGAGTATATAATTTCACCATCATCTAATTTGGCTGCTATTAAATAGTTATTTTTTGTGATTAAAAAAATATATTCATTATTTATAATTGGCTTTATGTCAGATGAAAAATTTCTATTTCTTAATATATTTCCAGTCTGTGAATTTATCAAATATGAAAATTTATTTGATGAAATTACAATTTTATTTTTATGATATACGATTTGATTGCCATTAAATAAATTATCAGTATTTAAATCTAATGATTGATTTAAGTTTAAAAACCAATTTATTTCTTTAGTATTAAGATTTATTGAATACAGAGATCCAAATGAATTTAGGAATAGTAGGTTATCTTTTGTAATTGAAAAATTATTAACAAACTGATTTGTTACTTTAGTTTCCTCAGTTTGTATTGATTTGATTGTTTCTCCATTTTTTTTTTTTAAAAAAAAAATATTATTCTTAATGTTGGCAACAATTAACATCTCACCATAAACTTTCAAATTTGATTTAAATGGAATTTTAAAGTTTTCTGCCCACAACAAGGAATTTGTTTGTAAATCGTAAGCATAAATATAACCTAAATTATCTGCAACGAATAAAATATTATTTTCAATTATTAAATTGATACTTTTTTTTAATTTTTTATATCTTTTTTTGTAAAAGTTAAATTTTGAAATTATCTTATTTTTATTTATCGAATAAATAATTATGTTTCCTCTTATATCGTTCAAAATAATATTATTTTTATAGTATAGTAGTTGCTTGCTAGATTCATACTTTGTAATTTTTTTGCTTTTAAAAATTAATTGATTGTTATTATTATATTTAAAATTATCGAAATTATTAGAATCACTATAAAAAGAGTCTTTCCAATGATTATTTGTTACAATATCAGAGAGACTAAAAATAAATTTTTTATCTAAATTTATTATCGTATCAAAAATTTTTTTTGAGTTGGATATGTTCTTGAATTCATTAAAAAGACTGTCATTAGCATTTTGTGATAAATTTTCATTTTTCCAAATACCTGTTTTATCATCGAAAGAACAATTAGATAAAATAAATAAAATTATTGTAGCGTAAAATAATTTCATTAATTTATTTTTCTAAAACTTTATTTATAATAGGATTTAATGAAGAATTTCGTTCAATTAAATTTTTCAGTAATTCTGTTCCTTTTTCTTTATCAGAATTTTTAATTAAATATAATGCTTTCTTGAAGATTAAAAGATCATTTGTTTTTTTTGTTGCATTAGATTTTTCTACAATATTAAAATATTCTATAATCTTATTTTTATCTTTAACTAAATTTTTTTCTATTATTGTATTTAATGCTAAAATTGAATAAAATTTATTTTTGCTAAGAATTATTTCTTCGTAAATCTTTTTTGCACCCTCTTTTTGATTTGACGATAAGTATATTCCGGCTTGAATATATTTTTGCCCAATTTTAATATTTTTTTTCTCTTTGTACTCACTTAATAAAATTACAATAATAATTGTTGTTAATAAAAAAGTAACAAATATAAATATCTTATTTTTATGAAGCATATAAAAATCTTCTAGAATATTTTTCTCTTTTTTATTTTCTGGGTTTTCTTGCATTTAAAAAATTTTTGAAAGTTGGGAATTTTTTTAATTTTACTTCTCTAGTATATTTTTTTGTAGCTTTTTCAATTATTCTGTTCAAATTTGCATATTTTTTAACAAATTTTGGATAAAAACCGCTTAATCCAAGCATATCATCTGTTACTAATATTTGGCCATCACAATGTAGCGAAGAACCTATTCCGATAGTAGGTATCTTTAAATTGCTGGTAATTTTCTTGGCAGCTTTAGGCGTTAAACATTCCAAAACTATTGAGAAAGCTCCTGCTTCTTCAATTTGTTTAGCCTCTTTTAATAAAGAATTAGAAGCGTTTTCAGTCCTCCCTTCTAGTCTGAATTTTTTTTTGAATTGCGGTGTAAACCCTATATGCCCCATAACAGGTATTTTTTTACTTACTAAATATTTAATTATTTTATAATTGTCCTTATAACTTTCTAGTTTGATTGCATCACAGCCTGTTTGTTTTAAAACTAATTTAGCATTTTTGAATGCTTTTTTATTATTGGGGTAAGTATCATTAGGCATATCAACAACCAAAAGTGAATTTTTAATACCTTTTCTAACGCTCAAGGCATGTTGAATGATACTAGCTAGACTTATCTTATTCGTGCTTTTATAACCATAAAGTACATTTGCAACGGAGTCCCCTACTAAAACTATATCACAGTATTTATCTAATATTTTTGCTACATTTTTAGAGTAAGCAGTAAGACTTACAATTTTAGATTTATTTTTTTTTAGTAAAATTTTTTTAATTTTTAAATTCATTATTCTAATTCTATTGTGCTTGGCGGCTTAGATGTTATATCATACACAACTCTGTTAATGCCTTTTACATTATTCACAATTTTATTAGATATTCTATCTAAAAAATTTTTTGGAAAGTTGTAATAATCTGCAGTCATGCCATCTTGTGAAATGACTGCTCTCAATAAGCAAATATTTTCATAAGTTCTAGAGTCTCCCATAACTCCGACTGTTTTAATTGGCAGTAATGCTGCATACGCTTGCCAAATATTGTGATAAAGATTATTTTTAATCAATTCTTCAATATAAATATGATCAGCTTCTTGAAGAATTTTTATTTTCTCCAAAGTAATTTCTCCTACTATTCGTATACCTAGCCCAGGTCCAGGAAAAGGGTGCTTATAATTTATTTCGTTTACTAAGTTTAATGAATTTCCTAAAACTCTCACTTCATCCTTAAAAAATTCTTTTAATGGCTCAAGAAGTTTTAATTTCATTATTTTTGGAAGACCTCCAACATTATGGTGAGACTTTATTTTAGAAGTTTTACTTCCAGTAGCTGATCTACTTTCAATAATATCCGGATAAAGTGTTCCTTGGGCTAAATATTTAATATTATTATATTTTTTTGCCTCATTTTCAAAAACTTGAATAAAGAGACTTCCTATAACTTTTCTTTTTTTTTCCGGATCAATAATTCCTTTTAATTTTTTAATAAAAAGTTTTGATGCATTAATTAATTTGACATTTAATTTATATTTTTTTTTGAAAATATTGAAAGAACTTTTAAATTCATTCTTTCTCATTAACCCGGTATCAACCATTATACAAATTAGATTTTTTTTTATTGCATTATTTATTAATAAAGCAGCAACACTGCTATCGACGCCCCCAGATAATGCACAAATAACTTTATCATTTTTGACCTCTTGTCTTATCTCGTTAATAAGTCTTAATTTTTGTGAACTTACATTCCAATTTTTTTTAATTTTACAAATTGAAAAAATAAAATTTTTAAATAATTGTTTACCATTTTCTGTATGTGTAACTTCAGGGTGGAATTGAACACCATAAATCTTTTTTTGTGAGTTTTCTATTATTGTTAGTTTAGAACTTTTTGTTGAGGCAATAATTTTAAAAGATTTTGGTAATTTTATAACTGCATCTTCATGGCTCATCCAAACTGTTGTTTTTCTTTTAAAAAATTTTTTTGTTAGCTGTGAATGATTTTTTTTTGTTAAGGAGGCTCTGCCAAATTCCCTTGTGCCTCTTGAAGGTTTTATTTTACCTCCAAATAATTTAGCTATGAGCTGCAAACCATAGCAAATACCTAAAATTGGTATATTTTTCTCAAATATTTTTTTTGATATTGTTTGGTGGTTCTTCGAAGTGACTGATGAGGGGCCTCCTGACAAAATTATTCCTTTTATTAAATGAAATTCTTTAACTTTTTGAAAATCTTTAATAGTTACAATTTCTGAATAAACTCCAAGCTCTCTAATATTTCTTCCAATTAGTTTTGTAACTTGAGAACCAAAATCAATAATTAATATTTTTTCTCTCTCTTTATGAAATTGCATTTATTTCTTGGATAAATTCTCAATTTCAATTTTTAATTCACTATTTTTGTTACAAAATTTATTGCAAATTGAACTAAGTCTATTATTTAACTCTTTGCTTTTTTTATAGTCAGACGAAGCAAGTTTAAGTTTAGCTAAGTTGTATATGGCTTCCTCATTTTTTGGGTTAAGTAACATCACTGTATTTAAATTTTGTTCCTCTAAGTCTTTTTTATCTAATTTATTAAAAATTTTTGATAAATATAAATATGACAATTCACTTTTGGGATTAAAAACAATTTCTTGTTCAAACTTAAATTGAGCTTCTTTGAATTTTTCTTTTTTGAATAAGTTTACCCCCTCGCTAAAATAATCAGACCTAGCATGTAAAAAATTTATTAAAAGAAAAAAAATTAATGTAGATTTAAAAACTATTGTTTTCATAATTTATAATTATTTGATTTTTGAGTTACTTCTACACTATGTACCATACTTTCATAAAAACCTGCTTTGGTAATTTTAACAAATTTTGCTTTTTTATTAATCTCTTTTAAAGACTTAGCTCCAATGTAACCCATAGATGATCTTAATCCACCTTGTAATTGATAAATTATTTTGGATACCTTTCCTTTATATTCTACTCTTCCCTCAACACCCTCTGGTACAAACTTAGATTTATCTTTAAAATTACTTTGGAAATACCTATTTGCTGAGCCAGCGGACATAGCACCTATCGATCCCATTCCTCTGTATTGTTTAAATGTTTTCCCCCCACTTTTAAATTTTTTACCTGGACTTTCATCTGTGCCTGCAAATATAGACCCCATCATTATTGCATCTGCCCCTGCAGCCAAAGCTTTGGCAATATCGCCGGAAAATTTTATACCGCCATCAGAAATTATTTTAATATTTTTTCTATTTAATGCTTTTTTGACATCCATTATAGCTGAAATTTGAGGGACTCCTATACCAGCTACCATTCTTGTAGTACAAATTGATCCGGGTCCAATACCAACCTTAATAATATCAGCTCCCGAATTATATAATTTTTTTGCAGCTTCTCCTGTTGCAATATTTCCTACACAGAGAGGGATTTTACTTTTAATTTTTTTTAATTTTGACAAAGTTTTTAAAACTTTTTTACTATGGCCATGAGCGGTATCAATCACGATTAGATCTGCTCCGCTATCTATTAATGCTTTGGCTCTTTCAAAATCTTCTTCATTTGTACCTACTGCTGCTCCAACTAATAATTTTTTATTTTTAACTTTTTTTACTTCTGATGTCTGTTTCTGTATATTTAAATTTCGATGTATTACCCCTATCCCGCCCTCTTGGGCAATAGCTATAGCCATATTGCTTTCGGTAACTGTGTCCATTGCAGAGGATAAAAATGGCACTTTAAGTTTTATATTGTTTGTTAATTTTAAGCTTATGTCTGTATTTGAAGGAAGAATTGACGAAAAGCGTGGAAGTATTAAAACATCATCAAAGGTTAAAGCTTCTTTTATTGTTACCATATAAACTTATATACGATTATTGTAATTTATAAAGTTTTTAATGTATCGCAGTGTATATAAGTTTCTTTTGACTCACTTCTACTAGAGTCAGGTTTAAAAAAATTAACCGTTTTAAATATAGATTTTGCAAGATTCTTTACTTCAATAAAATCTTCGCCCATAAATACCTTTGAAACTAATACACCTTTGGGTTTAAGTATATTTTTTGACAGGTTAATAATTTCTGCACTTAATTGATTTGTTCTTATTGAGTCTAAAGATCTATTTCCGGTGGTATCAGCAGCCATATCTGAAACTATTATGTCTAATTTTGATTGAAAATAAGCAATTATGATGTCTTTGGTGTCATTTTGTAAAATATCAGCTTTTACAAACTTTACCTTGTTTATTGGCTTCATATCCTTGATATCAATAGATAATATCCTTCCATTAGTGATTAGTTTGCTAGCTACCTGAGACCAACCTCCTGGACAAGAGCCTAGATCTAGGAGATTTGAGTTTTTTTTTATAAAACGATATTTTTCATTTAACTCAATTAATTTAAATGAAGCTCTAGATCTATAACCTAAAGTTTTCGATTTTTTAAAATAAGGATCTCTATGTTGTTTTATTTTCCAAGAATTACTTTTCTTGGTTCTTTTTGATTTTTTCATTATAAAATATCTTCATGACTTTCTTCAGATATTTTTGAATTTTTTTTGTTTTGTGCTCTAAAAAGAACTACGCTTATAGGTATTGAAATTAAATAAACTAATCCAAAAGCTAAAAGAGTTTCCAATGTATAAAATAATAGTGAGATAAAAACTAATCCAATTCCCAAAAGGAGAAAAACTGTGGTTTTAGGTGAAATTGATATCCTTTTTAAAGCCAAAGTAGGAGTCTTGCTCACAAGCATAATTGCAACTAAAATTGTGAAATAAGGAACAACTTTTTTTACATCAAAACCAAAGTTAAGGCTAGTTAATTCATATATTAATGGCATTAATATTAATAATCCACCAGCAGGAGAAGGTATCCCCTCGAAAAAATTATTCTTCCATTCTTCTGAAGTTTCAATTTTAGTTAAGTTAAATCTTGCTAATCTCAACACGCAACAAACTGAATAAATTAGCGTAATTGCCCATCCAAGTTTGCCATAATTATTTAATTCCCAAAAATATAAAATAAATGCTGGTGCAATACCGAAACTTACAAAGTCAGTTAAAGAGTCTAGTTCTTTTCCAAATTCAGATGTTCCTTTAATTAATCTTGCAATTCTTCCATCTAAAGCATCTAAAATTGCAGCAATTAAAATTAATGTTACTGCTAGGCTATAGTTTCCATCAATAGAAAATTTTATAGAGCTGATACCTAAACAAACTCCAGCTAATGTTAAAATATTTGGTAATAAGTACCTTGTTTTTTTTGATGATACTAATCTAAACTTTTTATTTTCTTCCATTACTCGCCAGCGATTAAACTTTCTCCTGCAACAACATTTTGACCTTGTTTAGCCAAAATATTTTTATTCTTAAAATATATATCTACTCTACTTCCAAATCTTATCATCCCAATTCTTTCACCTTGTTTTAATTCTTGATCTTGCTCTACCTGACAGACGATTCTTCTAGCTATTAGTCCTGCAATCTGAACTATGATTATTTCTTCACCGTTAGAAGTTTTTATTTTAAAATAATTTCTTTCATTTTCCTCGCTTGCTTTATCCAAAGAAGCGTTTAAAAATTTACCAGGTTTATAATAAATTTCTTCTACTCTTCCAGAAATAGGAGTTCTATTTACATGACAATTAAAGACATTCATAAATATACTCACTTTTGTATATGTGGTATTTTCAAGTCTAAGTTCAACAGGACCTGAACGCTCTGAAATATCAGTTATTAAACCATCAGCTGGGCTAACTAAAAATTTATCATCATTTATTGAATATCTTTCAGGATCTCTAAAAAAATAATAAACCCAAACAGTTATTAAAATAAGAATGAATCCAAAAAAATTAGAAAAAAGCAAAACTAAGAAAGTTGCTAAAATTGAAATCGCTAGGAATTTATATCCCTCTTTATGTATCTTTGGAAAAATTGTGTTAAACATAATTATTTAATTTGCTAATTTTTCTTAATATGTATAAAAACCGTTAATTATCAATTAATATTTATGGCAAAGATTAAAGTAAAAAACCCCGTAATTGAGCTAGATGGTGACGAAATGACTAGAATTATATGGTCATTTATCAAAGATAAGCTTGTCAAACCGTATCTAGATATAGATTTAAAATATTATGATCTTGGTATGGAAAGTAGAGACAAAACAGATGACCAAATTACTATTGATGCTGCTAACGCAATTAAAGAACATGGTGTTGGAGTAAAATGTGCAACTATAACTCCAGATGAAGCAAGAGTTGAAGAATTTAAATTAAAAAAAATGTGGCGATCTCCTAATGGAACTATAAGAAACATTTTAGGTGGAACAGTTTTTAGAGAACCAATCATTTGTAAAAACGTACCAAAACTAGTGCCAGGTTGGACACAACCTATTGTTATAGGAAGACACGCTTTTGGTGATCAGTATAGAGCTACAGATTTTTTAATTCCGGGTGAAGGAAAAATGGAAGTTAAGTGGACTTCTAAAGATGGAAAAAATAAGAAAGAATTTGAAGTATTTAATTTTACAGGTCCGGGTACTGCTTTAGCTATGTATAACTTGGATGAGTCAATTAAAAATTTTGCACGTGCATGTATGAATTATGGTTTAGAGAGAAAGTGGCCAGTATATTTGTCTACTAAAAACACAATCTTGAAAGCGTATGATGGAAGATTTAAAGACTTATTCCAAGATGTTTTTGATAAAGAGTTTAAGGATAAATTTCATAAAGCATCAATTACTTATGAACATAGATTGATTGATGACATGGTGGCATGCGCAATGAAATGGAATGGCGGGTACGTTTGGGCATGCAAAAACTATGATGGAGATGTTCAGTCAGATACCGTTGCACAAGGTTTTGGTTCTTTAGGATTGATGACAAGTGTTTTAATGACACCAGATGGAAAAACTGTTGAATCAGAAGCAGCGCATGGGACGGTTACAAGACATTATAGAATGCATCAGCAAGGAAAAGAAACATCTACAAATCCAATAGCTTCAATTTTTGCATGGACTAGAGGCTTAGCTCACAGAGGTAAATTAGATAATAATAATGAACTTATTAAGTTTGCTTCATCTTTAGAAAAAGTTTGTGTTGAAACTGTAGAAAGCGGTTCAATGACAAAAGATCTGGCTATCTTGATTGATAAATCAACAAAATATTTAACTACCAATCAATTTCTAGAAGCTATTGATGGTAATTTAAAGAAAAAGCTTAATTAAGTTTTTTTCTAACCACTTCAAAAGCTTGTTCAATTTTACTTTGGTCTACGCCACCAGCTTGAGCAAAATCTTTTCTTCCGCCGCCACCTTTTCCTCCTAAAATTTCTGATGCAATCTTAACAAGTGTTACAGCATCAAATTTAGTCGTAAGATCTTGAGAAACTCCTATAGCAACTCCTACTTTGCCATCAAAAGTAGAAATGCTTATTATAACACCTGATTTAATTTCTTTTTTACCTTGATCAATAATTCCCCTTAATTCTTTAGGAGGAAAATCTTTCAAAATTTGTTCTCGAAATAATATATCTCCAATTTTTTTGTCCTGTATTATATTTTTAGTTTTATCTTTCTTAATGCTTTCAATTTTTACTTTGTTGAGCTGTTTATTTAAATTTTTTAAGTTTTCAATTAAACCTAAATTATCTTTATAATCAGGCCTTATTTTTAGTTTTTGTAATTCCTTTTTAATTAATGTTATTTCATCTTTTAAATTTGACTCTTTTTGAGATTTATCTAGTTTTTGTGTTTTTTCATAATCTTCTAATTGTTTATCTCTTAACGCCTCAACTCTCCTGATTCCTGAGGCGATCGAAGACTGACTTATAACTTTAAATTTACCAACCTCTTTAGTATTTTTAACGTGAGTACCTCCACACAATTCTGTTGAGAAAAAACCGTTATTTTCCTTTCCCATAAAAACCACTCTCACTTCTTCGCCATATTTTTCACCAAATAATGCTAATGCACCCATGCTTACTGCTTCTTTTGGTGTCATTATTCTTGTTTGTACATCAGTAGAACCAACTACAATTTCGTTTACAATATTATTTATTTTTTTCATTTGTTCTTTTTCAATTGGTTTGTTATGGCTAAAATCAAATCTTAGCCTATCTGGTGAAACTAACGATCCTTTTTGAGTAACATGTTTTCCTAAAGTTCTTCTTAATGATTCATGCAATAAATGAGTTGCTGAATGATAAGCTTTAGAGTTATTTCTTTTTAAAACATCTATTTCTAAATTAACGTTTTGCCCAATTGATATTGAACCTTTTTCAATCTTTCCATAATGAACAAATAAATCTCCCATTTTTTTTTGGGTATCATTCACTTTAATTTTACAGTCTGAACTAAAAATATAACCCTGATCACCGACCTGACCTCCTGACTCTCCATAAAATGGCGTTTGATTTGTTATAATTTCTACTTCATCTTCAGTACTAGCTGTGTCTACAAATTTACCATTTTTTGAAATTTTAATAACTACACCTTCTGCTTTATCAAATTCATAACCTAAAAATTCAGTTGGATTTATTTCCTCTCTTATTTTGAACCATCTTTCCTCAACTGTCTTATCTCCTGAACCTTTCCAATTAGCCCTAGCTAATGCCTTACTTTTTTCCATCTCTTTTTCAAAGCCAACATTATCTACTTTTATACCTTTTCCTTTTAAAATGTCGGCTGTAAGGTCTAAAGGGAAGCCGTAGGTATCATATAATTTAAATGCTGTTGATCCTGGAAGAGTTTTATTTGAAACTTTAGTTAAATTTTCATCAAGTATTTTCATTCCTCGTCCTAAAAGAGAAGAAAATTTTTCTTCCTCATTTTTTAAAGTCTCAATTATTAATTCTTTACCGGTATTTAATTCAGGATAACTACTTTTCATTTCATTTAATAAAATATCAAATAATTTATAAAAAACAGGGCCTTTGCTTCCTAAAGAATGAGCATGTCTCATTCCGCGTCTCATGATTCTTCTTAAAACATATCCTCTTCCTTCGTTAGAAGGTAATATTCCTTCAGCAATTAAAAAACTGCTTGCTCTTAAATGATCTGCAATAACTCTATGACTTGCAATGGTTGACTCATTCAAAGGTGACTTTAATAAATCGGAAGATACACCCATAATTTTTTTAAAGTGATCGATCTTGTAATTATCATGGGTCCCTTGAAGGACAGCTGTCATTCTTTCTAGACCCATTCCAGTATCTACTGAAGGTTTTGGTAAATTTATTCTTTTATCTTTGGTTACTTGCTCGTACTGCATGAATACTAAATTCCATATCTCAATAAACCTATCTCCATCTTCATCTGGGCTTCCTGGGGGTCCTCCTTTTAGTTTTTCACCGTGATCGTAAAAAATTTCTGAGCATGGACCGCATGGACCTGTGTCTCCCATTGACCAAAAATTATCTGAAGTTGCTATCTTTATTATCTTATTATCACTTAAACCTGCTATTTTTTTCCAAAGTTCAAATGACTCTGCATCTTCATGGTAAACTGTTACAGAAAGTTTTTCTTTAGGTAATCCGAAATCTTTAGTTAATAAGTTCCAGGCATGAATAATTGCCTGCTCTTTAAAATAATCTCCAAAAGAGAAATTTCCCAGCATTTCAAAAAAAGTGTGGTGTCTTGGTGTGTATCCTACATTTTCTAAATCATTATGTTTTCCTCCTGCTCTTACACACTTTTGAGAAGTTGTCGCTGTTTTATAATCTCTTTTTTCTAAACCAGTAAATACATTTTTAAATTGAACCATACCTGAATTGGTAAACATAAGAGTAGGATCATTGTTTGGAACCAAATTACTCGACTCAACAATCTTATGATTATTTTTTTTAAAATAATCTAAGAATTTTTTTCTAACATCAGTCAGTAAAATTTGGTCCATATTTAATTAAATACAGATATTTAAGAACTTGTCTATAAAGAGATTAATTTCTAGCTTTTTTATCGTTATCTACAACAACGCAAATTTCAGATTTTGTTAAAAATCTTTGTCCAGTTCCATTATCAAGGGAAAACATACCTCCGATACCTTTTACAGCATCAATAGTAAGATCTGTATGTTTCCACTTTTCATATTGATCTTCGTTCATATAAAAAGGGGTCCCGTCTACTTCTCCCAATTTTATGTCGCTATTTCCAACTTGGTATTCTTTTGCTGGAAAACACATAGGAGCGCTACCATCACAGCATCCGCCAGACTGGTGAAACAAAAGATCGTCTCCGTGAACTTCTTTGATATCGCTAAGTAATTTCTTTGCTGACAATGTAAATGATACTTTCATTTCAATATTTCGGCCCATGATTTAGAATCATGGGCCATTATATATAAGTGGTTAAAAGAAGCCTAATTTTTTTTCACTGTAAGACACATGTAAATTTTTAACCTGTCTATAATGATTTAGCATCATTTTGTGAGTTTCTCTTCCAATACCAGATTGTTTGTATCCGCCAAATGCAGCATGTGCAGGATATGCATGGTAACAGTTTGTCCAAACTCTACCTGCTTGTATACCTCTACCCATTCTGTATGCAACGTTACCATCTCTTGTCCAAACACCTGCTCCTAGTCCATACAGAGTATCATTAGCTATTTCTAATGCTTCTTTTTCATCTTTAAACTTAGTTACTGATACTACAGGTCCAAAGATTTCCTCTTGGAATATTCGCATATTGTTTTTGCCTTCAAAGATAGTTGGTTGGATATAGTTTCCTTTTTCTAATCCACTATTAATTTTAGCTGCGCTACCACCACATAGAACTTTGGCACCTTCTTTCTTACCTAGATCTAAGTAAGATTTAATTTTTTCCATTTGTTCTAGTGAAGCTTGAGCTCCAATCATAGTTTCCATTTTTAAAGGATTGTCTTGTTTTACAGCTTTCGTTCTCGCAATAGCTCTTTCCATAAATTTATCATAAATAGATTCCTGAATTAGAGCTCTACTTGGACAAGTACAAACTTCTCCTTGGTTAAGCGTAAACATAGCAAAACCTTCTAAACATTTGTCGAAGAAGTCGTCATCTTTAGCCAAAACATCTTCAAAGAAAATGTTTGGTGATTTTCCACCTAATTCTAAAGTGATTGGAATTAAGTTTTGAGATGCGTACTGCATAATCAAACGTCCAGTAGTAGTTTCACCAGTAAAAGCTATCTTCTTAATTCTTTTAGAAGA
>VMHT01172999.1_pt1 | contig 44443 bp, 31 predicted proteins | sample 4693611 | NCBI WGS metagenome assembly VMHT01 (sample SAMN12280063, study PRJNA550983) | marine metagenome | isolation source: seawater sampled from same location over 5 years 0.02-0.2 micron viral filtrate | place: USA: collected off the coast of southern California halfway between the port... ...
AACCCAGATGGCCTCGATGCAGCGCTTGATGCTGCACGTGCAGCGGTTGGTTTGTCGAATTAAAGCGATTGAAGCGCTTCACGGTCAAAGTGAGACACAGCAGTTGCAACTGCTTCGTCGAAGCCAAACCATCGAACTTCTGAAATTTCTTCGTCGAGTATTTCCAGCTGGCTTGGATTTCCATTCCAGAGGGCTCTGTAAGTGAATGATACAAAGGAGATTCCCTCATCAGTGAAGATGTTCTGCGTAACAATAGGTTCAATATCCAGCAGTTCGATTTCCAGACCCAATTCCTCCTTTGCCTCACGCACACATCCAACTGTTGGATGTTCATTGTGGTCCATGTATCCACCGGGGAGGGTCCAATAACCTCGGAAATGGCCACGTTCGACCTTCGCCATGAGCACCTGATTGTCATCGTTACAAATCATGACCTTTGAGACGAGGCGGTGGATGGAACGGTACACTGCTTCCCGAGCGATGGGGTGAACGGCGTTATCGCTGATCAAATCATCTTTCAGGGCCCAATGGCTCGGCCAAGCAATTTTTGGATACCCCTTGATCACAATGGTGTCTACACTTCCCCAACTTATGCGGGTGCGGCCCATGAATTCCCAAGGTACCCCGATGACCTCAATTTCTGCTGTGGTCGGTAAGCGTAAACCGTCCTTGCTTGCTAATCGGCCTTTGACGGGTATGTGGGGGCCGTTGCCATTCTCATCAACAAGGAGAACTCGCCCATCATGCTCGAGATGAACGACCTCCTTCGGGTGCATACCGTGGCTTTTTTGCCATCGCACATCAATGCTCGTATGGGTACTGTCAACAGCAATGCATCATCGGAATATGCGACTGACTCTTCAAATACAGCCACGAAGTGGGGTTGACATGGGCTTCAAACAACTCAACGAAACCGGCTGGGCCAAGACATACTTGATTTGGGACGAAGCCACCAAAGATGCAACTTTGATTGATCCCGTTTATGATTTCATGGACGCCTACACTTCGATGCTCAAGAGCGAGGGATTGACCCTTGTGCATGCAATGGCCACACACACCCATGCGGACCACATCACCGCTTGTTTCGAATTGCAGAAAAACATGGGTTGTTCCTACGTGATGTGGCATTCAACCTCATGCTTGGGCGTGACTCATTATGTCAACGACAAAGACCAGATGACGATGGGCTCAATCCAGTTCACCTTCCACCATGCACCTGGCCATACGAGCGATAGCATGCTCATTGAAACCAACGGCCACGTCATGACCGGTGACTTCCTGTTTACGGGTGAAGGTGGTGTTGGCCGAGATGATTTGCCAAGTGGGCGAATGAAGGTTCACTGGGATGCCCTCAATGTCCTTGAACGCCTCGATGGCCACTTGATTGTGTGCACTGGCCATGATCCCCCAGCCACCGAGATGATGTCCCTTGACTGGAACCGAAAAAACAATCCAGTTCTCAACATGAATTCCTATCAAGAATACGAAGCATGGCAAATCAAAGTAAGCGCCGGTTTGGGCGCTGTCTCCAAAATTAAAACTGCAGTTCCAGCCAATGTCTTCGCTGAAATTCCAGAGCACATTCCTTGGTTGGACGGCGAGAATTGAATGAACAATGGATGGCAATCCCTTTCAAGGTCCGAAGAGGGGCCCAAAGCATGCGCTCCTCCTCCGCCCGTGGACTCCTTGTTGTACTAAGTCTGCAACTTCTTCTTGTTGGAGCCTCCGCTGCACCGATGTTGTCATCGCTTAATCCAGCAGGTGACGCAGAACGCATGGACCCGTTCCTCGAAGAAGCGCTCAAAGATTCACCACACGATGCTGAACTTTCGGTCATCTTCCAACTCAACACTCCAGTAACTTCCGAGGACCGTGCGTGGCTGGAACGCCATGGAGCGGCGATAATGGGTGATGCACCATTGATAGATGGTGGCCTCATTGAGGCATCAGCAATGGATCTTCGAGTGATCAGCGAATGGTCACGAACTGAATACCTTGAACTCAACCGTGAATTGGAATTTTTCTACCTCCCTACTGAATGGGGAGGAGAACCTGCACCCGGAATCATGATGCATGAAACCACGCATGTTGTCAACGCGACCACATCTTGGCACCGTGCAATCATCAACCCTGACGGAACCGTTGCGTTCGACACGGATTTGTCCTTCACCGAATGGGACGGCGATGGTACGGCCATTGTGGACCTTGATACTGGTGTCGATGCTGGTCACCCAGATTACGATTATCTTGGACCGTGGACAGGTGAGAAAACCCTCTACTCCGCAAAGTGGGATGGCGTTTGGACGGAAACGAGAAACTCTGACACCTCCTCAGGACACGGCACCCACGTCGGCGGAACCATCGCAGGGAACGGAGACGCATCTGCAGGACGTCGTGCAGGGGTGGCTAAGGGTGGCCAATTGGTTGCGCTTGGGACTGGTGACGGTGCCTCGATTTTTGCTGCTGAGCAGGGATTGGAATGGACCTTCCAACATTCCACTCCGGGACAGAACGAATACCACATTCGAGTCGTCTCTAACTCATGGGGGACAGACGGTGATTACGATCCAAACGGGGCCGTTGCCCAACTCACGGATCGGTTGACCTATGAAAACGGCGTTGCAGTCATTTTTGCAGCATCAAATTCTGGTGGTAACGGTGGCGAGTGTGCGGGTGGTCTGAAAACAAACGTCTACGCTAATACGCCCTCGGCTATTTCCGTGGCAGCTCTCACTCATGACGGTACCGCAGTAACCTCCTTTTCTAGCCGAGGCTGCATGAACCAAATGCACACTTGGCCGGACGTTGGAGCACCAGGACGAGACATTTGGGCTACAGCACCTCGGGGCACAGCGATTGATGCATCGACTAAATTGCAGGGTGATCTGTATTACATGGCCATTTCCGGAACAAGCATGGCAACACCTCACGTTGGTGGCATGGCGGGACTTCTGCTCAACGCTGCCCCGTCCCTCACAGTGGCTGATTACCACCGTGAAGACCACGACGAGGGCGATTCCTTGGTTGGCGGTGAAGGGACAGCGGCTTACGGTCAATTCGAGGATTGGGACACGGCTAATTTCTCGAGGGTCCACGAACTTGAACTCATTCTCGAACTGACCGCACGGTATGACGGTATGGCCAATTCCTGTGAAGCAGGGAATGACGATGATGCCTGCAATGATATTCCAGCAGACTGCTACCGCTCTCTTACCGGAAGGTGCCACGACTGGCGTGTTGGCCACGGTCTAACTGATGTTGATGCCGCCGTCGCACTCGCCAGAACATTGCAACTCATGCGAGATCAGAACAACGATGGTATCGTTGACCATCCGGAGTACACCGTTTGGGACGCCTTCGAAATCTTTGATGCCCTACGAACTGAAGAAAGCATAGTGGTCGACACAGACCGGGTCCGCCATGCTTGGAAAGGCGATTGGAACCACTTTAACAACGGAGCAAGTGGTGCTGTCTATTACACCGAAGATTCTCATTATGTTTGGATTCCAAATGGAACATACAACATGCTGGTGCAATTTTCTCCTACCGAAGTTGACGTAGAGACTGCACAAGTAGGTAACCTCCAAATGGAAATTGACCTCGGTGAAGACGGTTCCAACGACGCTCAGGGACAAGGAACTCGTGTTTCCGACACATGGATTTACGACTTGGATGTCGACTCCTCCCACTGGAACACATGGGCGCATTTTGACGTCACAGGCCAAGCTATGGCCTTCCTTGGCGTCTTTGAAGATCCAGAATTTTTCGAAGCTAGCATTCCATACACAGTGGACGCAGTGCTTACCATTGACCTCTCCACCCCGGTGGACATTTCCATTCCTCAGCGGCCAGACTTTTACTCGGATTTGGACCCAACCACACCTTCTGATGCCTGGGATGATTCCTACTCTGGACAACTCACGTTCACACGAGAGGCGTACAATCAATCTGCTTTGATGGATGCTGTCCTTCCCAAAGTCATGATCGAAGAGGAGGAAACGAGTTTCTTTGGCGCCCTTGGTGATGTGTTCTCAGAATACACCGGTGCTTCCGTTCTCTTTGGCCTGTTTGCCCTGCTCTGTGCTCTTGGTGTGGGTTATGTTGTCCGCAACACCCGAGAAGATCAACCGCTTACGCTCAAGACTTACCCGGTTGATGCCGAACTCGACGACTAAGCGTTCACAGCGGGTTGTCTGGAATTTGCCCTTTGTGTTCTGCTGCAGGAAGGGCTTGCAAATCAGCAAAGGTCAATTGGTCTGGTGGTGCCTCATTGAGCGAAGTCAACCGTTCTTTCATTTCCATACGAACGTGAAACTCAATTCGCCCCTTTGAACGTGTTAAATCGTAGGACAATGGATTGAGCGCCTCAATGATTTGAGTTTCAAAGTCGTCCTTTACCCGGGACCCTCGCCATAATGAGTACCCCCAACGGAACGCAATTCCTACCACTGCAGCACCGTAGAGCAGCATGAGGATTGAGGTGGCGAATAACACAGCGTTACCAGAGCGTGATTCATCCAATAGATTTCGTCCAATCAAAAACACCAGACCAATGCCAACAAGCGGTTTGAGAATGCTTTCAAGCCACTGATCGACAGGAACCAAGCGTCCTTTTGCAGGGTCGACGAAGACAAGATCTGATTCGAAAGCGGTATTCATGACGGACAACGCTCCCAACAAAATGATGTACAAACCGGTCGAAACGGCCAGTTCGATACCCCAAGAGTCGAAGTTGAATGTCCAATGGATAATCAGCCACGCAAATAAGCCCAGGAACGCTCCTTGTGGTACGTGGTTGAAGTGAATCACGTGATGTGAAAATTCATTCAATTTTGTGCTTGTTGTGGTGATTCCACGGTGTGGTTTTGGAATGTGAATAATTTGCCAGTGCATGTAATGTTCAATGGTTGTCAGTCCTTTGACAAGGAAGCGTTGACGGATCATGAGCGTCTCAATGAGGATCAAGACAGGCAGACCAATCAAGATCACAGGCAATGCCATGACGGCTGCCAAAGGGAAGATGATGATGGTTGGAAGCAACAAAAAGTGGGATAGGGTGAGGGGGTGGAACAAATCTGCCTCGATCAAACGTTGTTGACTTGGTTGAATGTGAAGGCTTCGTGCGACATCGTCCAATGTGGCCCTGAATGGTGCAACTTGGCGACCTGCATCGATGATTTGCAGCACCGTATTCCTGTACTGGGATTCCTCATGACCTGCACCGGTAAACAACCGCCATGCAATCCTCATGGGCAATGCGAGAAGAAGTGGGATTGACAACAATCCAAGTGCCCACAATAGGGCATTGACGTCAACATCTGCCATGGTCTCTCCCTCACGCCTAACAGGGCGACGGTTTCAAACATTGGGCAAGCGAACCTCTCAAGCCTAAGATTCATGGCCTTGTTCGGTCGGTTCGTCTTCATGGCCCGAATTGCAGTCACAGATGGAATGGCAAAAGACGCCGTCGCCCTTCTGGAACAGTCAGGTCACGAAGTTATTCTGGGCACCATTTCTTCAACGGATCTTGCAGCGGGCGCCTTAGGCGAATTCGATGCTATCATTGTCCGAAGCGCAACCAAATTACCAGCAGATGTCATCAGCGCATCCGGCGATCGTCTTGCAGTCATTGGGAGAGCCGGTGTTGGCGTCGACAACATCGATCTTGCTTCTGCAGCTGAAGCCGGAATTCCCGTGGTGAATGCTCCACGCGCCTCGACGCAATCCGTCGTTGAACTGACCATTGGACATTTACTCTCCTCCTTGCGCCATATCGCACGCGCTGACCGTGGAATGCGTTCTGGAAAGTGGGAGAAAAATGCGATGAAAGGAACCGAACTTTCTGGGAAAAACCTCGGACTTATCGGGTTTGGTCGAATTGCCCAAGGTGTTGGAACTGTCGCCCAAGCGCTTGGCATGACGGTTCACACCTACGATCCATACCTCCCACCTAAGGTGGCCAAAGCACGAAACACCATCCTGCACAAAAAAGTGGAGACATTGTTTTCCAATTGCACTCACATCTCGATTCATTGCAACCTCAATGATGAGACCCACCACCTGGTGAATGCAAAGCGACTATCTCTCATGCCAGGTCGCTCAAATGACGGCATTGATTGCGGCAATCACATCGTCAACTGCGCTCGTGGCGGAATCATTGATGAAGACGCCCTTTTCCAAGCCATGGAAGATGGAACTGTAGCATCAGCGGCACTCGATGTTTTTGAAATTGAACCGGTCGACCCTTCATCCCCACTTCTTCAGCATAAGCACTTCCACGGGACACCTCACATCGGAGCTGCAACCATGGAGGCACAAGCACGTGTGGGACTCGATATTGCTCGAGCGATTATGACGGTTCTCGGTGGGGGCACCTGCGAAACAACCGTCAATGCCCACTTGCTCACCTGAATCACTTTCACTTGTACCGAAGGGTCACCAACAAGGTGGTCAAGCGGTGTGACTCCCTTTGGTCATGGGTCGAACTGTTCCAACATGGCGGACACGAATTGAAGATGAACTGCAGAATTTAGAGGCGTTTCGTCGAGCGCTCCCCTCAACGGAAAAGCCGCTCCTCGATGCCCTCCGCACTGGAGTTCGGCATCGCAGAACAGCCGGAGGCATGTTGCCTTCACACGATGTGTGGAAGCCGATGCTCTTGTCGATGCTCGTCGAAATGATGGTTCAAAATTCGAAGTTGGAGCATCGCATTCTGGAACTTGAACGTGCGATGGTGGAACAAGATGATCGGCTCGATTCTTGATGTCCAAAGTGCAGCGAATGGAACATCGATGGACGTTTGGTTGGTTGGTGGACCAGAAGGTGCTGTCAAAGTCAACGTTCCATGGTGTCCTTCAATCCATGTTCATGCGTCGCAGCATCGGCTGAATCATTTGTGCGCATGGCTTGAGCAGCCAGAGATACGTGACCGATTTGGGGTTGGTTTGATGCGGATGTACCGCTCCCGACTTTCACTTGATGCGTCGGAAGTTGATGAGGTGCTCGAGATCGATGTTCACAACAGTTGGAACATGAGAAAATTAGCAGTCCACATCGAATCGCGTGGTGATTACAGGCACTATACGCTCTATTCGGTCGATGCACATCTTGCACAGCGGTTTCAAATTGAATTCGGTATCGCTCCCTTTCGAACTGTTGAATGGAATGGTTCATCGTTCGATACCGCCCCCTCAACCACCACACCAAATCTGGTGATTCTTCACATGGCTGTGCACTATCAAACTCAAACTGGGTTTCATACTGAGCAAGCAGAAATCGAGTCTGTAGAGTTCCGCAGATGTTCACATGACGGGGTGCATGAAGACGAAGCCTCGCCCATCGCCACATTGAATCGTACCCTCGGAGAGGAGACAGAATTCCTTGAGAGCCTCGAATCGATCATGCGTGCTTTGGATCCGGATGTGGTGGTCACAAATGGGGGCGATGGGCTTCACTTCCCTGCCTTGATTCGCATGGCATCCAAGTCAGGCACGCCTTTCTCTTTGAGTCGAGACGGGCGACCATTAGCGGCTCGAACATCAGCCCGCACCCTGCACTCCTACGGTCAAACCTTGCACAAAGATGGCTACATTCCGTTGTATGGGCGCCTCCATATCGACCGAAATGGAAGTTTTATTGTTCGCGAAGGCGGCTTGCTAGGGTTGTTTGAGTTGGCGAGTCATTCGCAACAATCACCTCAGGACATCTCGCGTCTTTCACCGGGCTCGGTGATCAGTGCGATTCAGATGCGCACGGCCATGGAAGATGGAGTGCTGGTCCCGTGGAAGAAAAACAGGCCGGAAGATACCAAAACTGCATGGTCATTGCTTCACGCCGATCGAGGAGGGCTCTACCTCGATAGCAAACCCGGTGTTTACGAACATGTCATCGAGCTTGACTTTGCCAGCCTGTTTCCAAGCATCATCGCCACTCGTAACATTTCAACTGAAACCCTCAATTGCCCATGCTGTCAAGCCACAGTTGGTTCAACAGCTGCAGCCTTTGTTCCCTTGCATCCGGACGAAGCAGAGCGTGCCTTTACAGAGCGACATACTGAACGGTACTTTGGAGCGGGTTTGTTCCCAATCACTTCCTCGAATGCTTTGCTTGTTCCCGGTTTGACCTCGCACACATGCGGGCGAGTGCATGGTTTTCTCGGGAGGATTGTGGCACCTCTCATTGAGCGGAGGCGGCAACTGAAAATCCTCAGTAAAGCAAAAGGCGATGCCGAAGATCAGCAACAGAACGCCTTGAAATGGTTGCTTGTCACCTGTTTTGGCTACACGGGTTACAAGAACGCTCGGTTCGGACGGATTGAGGCACACGAAGCCATTTGTGCGTGGGCCCGAGACATTCTCCTCGACACCATCCAGATGGCCGAAGACGATGGATGGGAGGTGCTGCATGCCATTGTTGATTGCGTTTGGATTCAAGATCTGAAAGGGCGAAGCCCTGAGCAACGATTGATTGACGCCCATGAGTTTGCCCAGAAGGTCACATCACGAGTCGGCATTCCTCTTGAGTTCGAAGATGCCTATCGATTCATCGGTTTTGTACCAAGTCGGGTTCACGGCGCTGGTTCCTTGACCAAGTACTGGGCCTATGGGTCGCGTGGCCTCAAAGTGCGTGGTATCGAGCAACGACAACACTCCACATGCGCTTGGATTTCTGCCATGCAACGTTCAGCATTGCACCTCTTAGTTGAGCATTCTAACGAGGAGAACGGTGTTCCAAGCGAAGAGGGTCAAAGAGCCGTCGCAGACCTTCTACGAGAGCAACTAAGTCGACTTGAACATCAAGAAATAGATCTTGAAGACCTCGTAGTGGCGCGTCGAGTCGACCGGGAAGTGAGCGAATTCAACGTGGCTACTTTGACTCATGCCGCATTGCTGCGGGGCCGACTTCATGGTGTCACCATACCGCCGGGTGGCAAGGTGCGGTTCGTTGTTGTCGCTGGCTCTGGCACTGTGCAGCATGAACGGGTCCTCCTCCTCGAGGAACTTCTTCATTCCAAAACCACCACTAAGCGTGCTAATATTGCTCACTACACGCCACTAGCACAACGCGCCATCTGGGCCATTTTGGCACCATTCGGATGGGATGAAGAGGAAATTGCAGTTGGACGCCGACGCGTCTCTCTCAAAACCTTCTCCACACCCGAATAAATCCCCTATCCGTGCTTATGGTAAAGTTGACTTCTTGTACTCAATGGATCGAACGAGCGTAATGAATGATCGCTGAGATGGCCACACGCCAATCGCACCCGTTGGTTGATGCATCAGAACCCCGCGATTTCGTAGCGTCGTCTGTTGTGCTTGTTGCAATTGTTGATTGGCCCTCCGTTCAACCATTGAGAGCAAGTGTTGGTGGCGCTTTGATTTGGGTTGATTGGAGGTAATGATGATGACTGCGACATGGTGGGTTTTGGCCAAATGCTGTAAGTTGACAACCATCCTTCGCATTAAGCAACGGGCTTCATGATCACCGACTTGTCGGTCCAAATGCATCCCAATCGGGCCATCGATGATGATCAAAGGCGAAGCGGTGATGGACACTTCACGAGCGAGTCGTTCCACTAATGTCGTTAATTGGTGTACGGTAAATCCACGTCCGATGAAGAGTCGGCGAAGATGTTCTTGTGGAGCGGATTCAGTCGGAGGAAAAGCAGCGAGAATCCGTGCAGGATCAATCCTTGATGCACCATCGACCCAATGAACGCATTCACCCCTTAGCAGGGCAGATGCTGCCCAGATTTCGGCATATTTTCGCATGCTTGATCCAACGCGTCCAGATCCCTGAAGTTGGTAGATTTCACCGCGCTTTGGAGCAATCGCTCGAAGGTTGAGTGCTGTCATGCCTCGTTGGACTGGAACTGAAATGGTCATACCTCAGAAGGTGGTGAAATCGGCAGACCTTCTTTGCCCAGACCCTGTCGGGTGAAAGTGAACATGTACCACGCTCTTCTGTCATCAACTTGAAACACCGCGGACGCTCAAGTGAGGGTATGAACGGAGGGGATTCATCATCGGACCCCAACGGTGAGCGCATCCTCGTGCACTGTGATTTAGACGCGTTCTTTGCATCGGTTGAGATTCTGCATCGCGACCTTGATCCAAGTCGTCCATTGATCATCGGATCGGATCCAAAAGGGGGCAGGGGTCGCGGTATTGTCTCAACGTGCAATTATGCAGCAAGGGCGTTTGGCATTCGTTCTGCAATGCCGATTGGTGAAGCGTGGCGAAGGTGTCCCGGTGCGCCGTTTGGGACGGGCCATTACATCAACGGAACGCGTGGACTCTACAGCAGAGCATCGCGTAAGGTCATGGAACTGTTGAGGCCTCCTGCAGAGCATTTCGAAAAGGCTGGAATCGATGAGGCCTACCTCGACATCACTAAGGCGGTGGATGGTGATTGGGACAAGGCCTACGCTCTTTGCCGCCAGTTACAAGACACAATCGAGGAGCAGGTTGGTTTGACTGCTTCGTTTGGAATTGCTCCGACCCGTATCTTGGCGAAGATGTCGAGTGAAATCAATAAGCCGAAGGGTATTTTTCGCCTACTTCCTGATGAAACTCAAGAATTCTTCGTCCACCGTTCCCTTCGAGATGTCCCTGGTATTGGTCCCAAACGAGCCACGCAATTAGCTGAATGGGGGTTCAATTCCGTTGACGAAGCATGTGAACTTGGGGAATTGGCCTTAGGGCGTATTGCTGGAGAACGCTTTGCTTCTTGGTTGATTAGGGTTGTTGATGGGGCAACAAGTTCCGAAGTCAGCCCCCTACGCAGTCGGAAATCAATTGGCAAAGAGCACACATTTGGTCACGATCAAAACGACCAAGAACGGGTGCTCAACCATCTCAAGACCTTGGTGGAACTGGTGATGACGAAAGCCAAGACAATCGGTGTAGCTGGACGTTTATGTGAGGTAAAAATCCGCTACACAGGATTCGAAACTCATACGCATGGTCGCTCAATACCTGTTGCCATGGATGATCTTGATGTGTTTAGCAGGTTGGCTGAGCGTTTGTTTGCCCTCAATGTTGAACATAATCGACCGGTTCGATTGATTGGGTTTAGGCTTGGCCAACTGGACATGCCTACAACCAGGCAAGCCAAACTGCTTCTCGAAGAGGAATGATTCACTCAAGGTGATGCATTCGAGTAAGAATCGCAGTGAAGGGTCCGAGTTCTTTGGGAATCTCAACGCCACTGACAGGCTGGTTGAGTGAAATTCCTTGTTCCTTCTTATGACTCCATGTGTCTCCGTTAAAGGTCTGAATGGATGCAGAGAGTGCTCGTAATTCGTCACCTCTTGCAGTTCCGCTAGCAACGCTTGGGCAAGGTTGGCTTGGAAACGCGTCGACATCAACAGCCGATGCGCCGTAGATGGTTGAGGAGATATGGTGGGTAAAGAACGGACACACAGGAGTGAACATGGTCATGAAATCGCGCACCATTCGATGCAATGTCCATGCCGCCGCTTTGTCTTCATCGTACAATCTCGATTTGACCATCTCAAGATAGTGGCTCGGAAGAATACCCGTTCCAAAGGTTTTGAGCGCCTGAGTGGCGGTGTAAATGTCAAGGTTCGTCCATGCTTGTTCGACGGTTGCCATGGTCGATTGGAATTCTGCTAGGATCCATTCATCTTCAACAGCGAGACCTTCGGGTGCATCATCAAGGTTGCTTGGCACCTCAAAATGTGATGCAAAACGTGCGACATTGAACAGTTTCGTCAACACGCCGAAGTACTTCTTTTCGATTTCTTCGGGATTGATGTGGAAATCATCGCCCACTTGAGCATCACAAGCCTTCCAGAGACGGAAGCATTCGCTGCCAATTTTGTTTGCTCGCAAACTGACAGTCTTGTCAGGGCCCTTCACTTTCCATGAACCTGTCCTCCCACCAGCTCCACATTCAAGAACTGAATCAGCATCAATTCCATTGCCGAGTGATTTACTCATCTTGCGGCCCCATGGATCCATTCCGAGCCCGTCAATCCAGACATGCTTGAAACCAGGTTGATCGAGCAAGAGCGTCGATTTTAACAGCGTGTAGTACAACCATGTTCGGACGATTTCCTTCCCTTGCGGGCGGAGGGCAGTAGGAAACGCTTTCTCGAACACCTCAGGTTGGTTGAGGTAACCGCTAACAAAGAGGTTAGAGTTTGAAGAATCCATCCAAGTGTCAAACACCTTTTCTTCACCAACAATGGTGCCTAGGGCTTGCTTCATTTCATCAAAGGAGCCGATGACTTCACGGCTCTTTCGGTCGAGGACTTGACTTCCTTCTGGCGGTTCTTGGCACCAAGGTTGAACATAGATTCCTGTTGGTGGGACAATAATTTTGTCTTCATCATCACAGTACCAAATTGGAATTTCAGTGTGGTACCATCGTCGCCTCGATATTGGCCAGTCGATGCTTATGTTGTCCATCCAATCCATTAGAAATTGCTTATTCCTTGGTGGATGGAACTCGATTTGTTCGGCATGTTCCCTAATTCGATCTTGTGTGTGAGTTTGACGGACGTACCATTCTTTCAATAGAATGATTTCCACAGGATTCTTTCCACGCTCTGAAACCGGTATGTCTTGTTCCCGTTGCTCGATGTTGAGAATTTTCCCAGTTGATTCGAGATGTTCTATGGCGCTCTTACGAGCTTCGAGCACGGTTTGTCCGGTGAAAGGACCTGCGAGTTTGGTCATTTTACCTTCAAGGTTGATGGCTTGGAACGGTGCTAATCCGAGTTCACGGAACACCGCCACGTCGTTTTGATCTCCGAAGGAACACACCATGAGTACGCCTGAGCCAAAGTCTGATTTCACAGATGGATGTGTTTTAATTTCGACGCTTGTTTCTCTTCCATCGACGGGTAAAGGAAGTTGAATTTGCTTGCCGACCAGGTGGGTGTATCGTTCATCGTCTGGATGAACAACAACGACGCCACAGGCACAAATCATCTCGGGGCGTGTTGTCGAAATGGCAATCTTAGTGCCGTCTTCACATGTCCATTCAACATCAACCAGATTGGTTCTCCGCGGGAGTCGTTCAACTTCTGCATCTGCGATTGTGGTTCCTTCGACAGGATCGTATATGTTCGGGCGCAAGTCTTCGATGATGGAGCCATTTTTGAACAGTTCAATGAAAATTGATTGTGTCACAGTACGGTATTCCGGGGAATCAGTGAGGTATTCTCTGTCGAAATCGCAGGACAGTCCAACCCGTCGAGCGGTCTTTCTCATAGCTTGAGTGAATGTTTCGATGGTTGTTTTGCACAATTCAAGGAACTCAGCACGGTCGTAAGTCTTCATCTTTCTCTTGGTGTTCTTTTCAACCGTGAATTCGATGTTGATCCCATTTCGGTCAACACCCCATGGGAAATAGACTTCTTTTCCAAGAAGGCGTTGAGAACGAGCAATGACATCGATCATTGAATACTGTGCAACAGCACCAATGTGCCATGTTCCGGAGGGATAGGGTGGTGGTGTGTCGATGACGAAGAATTCCTTGCCACTGTCTGGATTGAAGGCGTAACGTTGGGCGTAGACTTGTGGGTCTTCAGCATGTGCTTCTTGGATCCTTTTTTCGAGGTCAATCGACCAACGCTTGTCGTTTAATGTAGGGGCTGGCATTGGCCTCACCTGGCCCCACACACATGAATGGTGCGGGTCCATTTGGGGCTGGGACGGTTCACCTTTGAAACCAACGGCCTTTCTTTGCTGGTGTTGGGCGACATTCAGAAATTGGTTCAAGACAACCAAACCGTAGGTAGGGCTTTCAATAGGTTCCTTATCGTTTCAAATGGAGGGGCGGATGCATGGCAAGTGAAGACGACCAAAAAATGCCCCAAAATGGCTCCGAAAGCCTAAGAGAGCGTGGTTCGAATCTTGCCGAGTATGGACGGGCACGCCTCCAATCAAGCGCCGTTGATTTGACGGCGAGGGTGAAGGAATTCAAACCGAAAGAAGCCCTTGACGCCGTTCTTGATGCACCTGACCGATTCAAGCGTGAATGGCAGAAAAACGGGGCGACCGGAGCAATCACTCGGTTTCCCTTGGCGACCGTGATTGTGTTCTTGATGATGACTGCCTTCTTTGTCACTCAGTCTGGCTTCCTGGACAACAGCAGATTCGATGACGATCTTGAAAACCCTGCTCTCAATGTCAACGGCGATCTCGAAGTTTACCTCCCGGAAGGCTCCAAGATTGCTGCTTTGCTTGGGAAAGTGGAAGAAGATTGGACAACCAATGTCATGGTCATTTACATCGAATTGAACAATGAGACTGGTGGTAACATTACCGATCAGCGTATTTTACAAGAAATCAGTTTTGTCGAGAAGGATCTGAATCCGGAATTGTCTGATCCAAGCGACGACGTCATTTACATTCTCTCCATTTCGACTGTCTTGAAAGAAGTGAACTCCAGTGCACCACGGGTTCGAAAAGCATTCATCGATCAAATTGGGCAACTCGGTTGCGGCGTCCAACAGGATGATTGTACCAGTGCTACCTTTACTGACGCGCTCAATAGCGTTCTCGACGATACAACTTCAGAGTTGGAAGGTGGTTATGAAATCCCTTCCCAAACCACGATTGATTTGGTTATTGGTGAAATGTACGAAGACGATGGCTCCCCCACGCCTGGTTTAGATAAATTAGCCCGTGACATCACAGGGCCTCAAGGAACATCCGATGGCAAGTTAGATCGAGCCATCATGGCGATTGCGGTCACAGAAGCAAAACCTGCTAAAGAAATCATCGAAAACACCCAAGGGCGCCTTGATTACATCAGTCAACTCGAGCGTCCATGTGAATTCAATCCAGATGGGACTGCTGCTGGTACAGAGCGCTGCAATTGGGAGGACCTCGGCATCACGATGACCCTGACGGGCCCTGTACCTATTACCAACGCAGTGACAGAATTTTCCTTCAAACTGTTTTGGGATATTTTCCCAATGGCTGTTGTTCTGGTTGCAATGGGGCTGTTTGTGTTCCACTCGGACTTGCTGCAGGCCGGCTTAACGGGAATTCGCCCAATTCAGGGCATTAAGGTGGTCATCATTTCTGGATTGCCTACCCTTTGTGCTGTGTTTTGGACCTTAGGAATCATTGGATGGACAAATTTTGAAGTCACGATGACGGTGATTATTGTCGGGCCGATTTTGTTGGCGCTCGGCGTTTCTTATGGTCTGCACATAACGAATCGTTATGCAGAAGAGGGCGGTTCCAAATCCGAGAAAATGAGGGCCTCACTAAGTTCAACCGGTAAGGCTGTTTTCTTATCCGCTGTGACGACCGTCATTGGTTTCATATCCCTTGTGTTCACTCCGATGGCCCCAATTCAAACGGTTGGTATTGCGCTTTCTGGAGGAATTGTCGTCGTGTATGTTCTCACGATGTTCATGGTCCCAAATTTGACGCTTTTGCTCGATTTACGCAAACCAAAGCACCCACCTCTTCGGGCGTTTGAGGTTCTTGTGGATCTTCCCGTCAAGAGAAATGTCGGTGTCATTGCGGTGTTTGTTCTGTTAATTCTCTTCTCAGCCACCATTGGACAAGCCAATGTTGAGGAAAACATCGACCTGCTTGGAATGGCTCCCGAAGAAGAAGCATCTGTCATTAAGATGAAACAATACAGCAAGGAGTTTAGCTCCGGCCAAATTGGAATGGTGCTTGTTGAAGCGAATGTGAGTGGAGACCGTCAAGATTCAGATTCTTCAAACGATGATCCCGCCGGTAATTTACGTGCCATTGACCAACTTGAAGGAAGCCTCAACACCGTAGACAACACAACTGCGGTTTCGATTGTGTTCTTGATGAAATCCACGGGTATTGCTCCAACTGTTTCGGGATCCGGTTTGAATGAAATCATTCAAGCAAACCCCCTCATCCCACCGGACATCCGTGACACTGCTGCTGTTTTGCTCGATAATTCCGTGACCCAGGACGCATCCTTTTGGGATCTTTTGATGGCGCCTGATGATTTTGGTTTGCCTGGTGGACCAGAAAGTGAAATTTTCTTGCTGAACGTCTTTTACGCGTCGATCACCGATGAAACACGTGAGATTTTCATCAACAAGGATTTCAGCCGCAACTTGATCTATGTAGACATGCCATATTTGCCAGTCGCTGCCACAAGCGAAATGGTTGATTCCGTCGACAAGTACGCCAGTCAGTTCGAAGGTACATCAATTGGCGATGCTGCGAACCCACTTGCGGGAGTCGCATCAACGGCTATTGAAGTCAATGAGTTAATCGTAAATTCACAATGGACCTCCCTTGGGTTCGCTGTGATTCTGACCTTAATCACCTTGGCCATTGTCTTCAAGAATGTCCAATATTCGATCTGGACAACCTCTCCGGTGATCGCAACGGTTGCGATGCAATGGCTCGTTATGTGGCAGATGGATGTTCCGCTTTCGTTGGTCACTGTAATGATTGGTTCCATCTTGGTCGGTGTTGGCGTTGATTTCTCTATTCACATCGCGAATCGCATTCGTGAATTGGGCGGTGGTATCGAAGCCATCCGAAGCGCGGCGATCGGCACAGGTATGTCCCTGTTTGAAGCTGCTGTTGTCACCACACTCGGGATGTTAACTGCCTATCAAATTCCTATTCCCGAAATCAAACCTTTCGTAACGGTCATCCTGATTCTGCTTTGGGTTGCTGCTGCGAGTGCGCTCATCCTCCTACCAGCAATTTTCGTAACACTAGAAAAGGCAGGTCTCGGCGCAGTTGGCGGACGCACAACAATGGCGAAACGTCTTGGGCTTGGTGGCAAGAAAGCCATGGAACTCGATGTCCTCGATGCAGCACTCGTTGATGACGTCAGTGATGTATGGTGAGCAACACATCAAAGAAGCCCCTGCTCTTGGACCATACATGGTCAATTATTGGCTGATGAAATCAGAGCCCGACGTGTACCCCTATGAGCAACTTGTTGCGGATGGTTCAACTCATTGGGACGGCGTGAGAAATTATCAAGCAAGGAACATGATGCGAGACGAGATGAAAATCGGCGACTTGGTGCTGTATTATCATTCCAATTTCAAGCCCCCTCACGTTGCTGGTGTCGCTCGTGTTTGCAAGGAAGGTTATCCAGACCACACTTCGTGGGATTCAAGTGGCAAGTATTTTGATCCTAAATCCACGCCAGAAAACCCACGTTGGTTCATGGTTGACATCGAACCAGTGATGGAATTGGAGCGAATCGTTCCTTTGCAAGATGTTCGCGATAACCCTGCCTGTTCCCAGATGCTTCTTGTTCGCAAGGGACAGAGACTTTCGATTCAACCGGTTGAACTGAATGATTTCAAAACAATCCTCTCCATGGGCGGTTGTTCGATGGAACGGTTGTAACTCAACCTTCAAGGACGGGGCAGTTAAGCATCCAATGGTGAGAACGTGAGCAGCGACCAGATTCCGGTGGCCCCCCGTGCATCAGGCATTGAATATGCCATCCGTGATGTCGTTGTTCCAGCAACAAAACTTGAATCACAAGGCCATACCATTCTCAAACTCAACATTGGCGATCCCATTGCTTACCCCGGATTGCCAACACCTGAACACATGGTTGAGGCGTATGTCAAAGCGCTTCGTGACGGTCACAATGGATACTCTCCTTCCTACGGTCTTCCCCAACTGCGCCATGCCATCGCTCACGACGAGCGAAGCAAAGGTTGGAATGCTACTGCTGATGACATCTATGTCTGCCACGGTGTGACCGAGGCGTTGCAAATTCTCTTCGCTTCTGTCCTGTGTGAGGGGGATACCGTGCTCGCACCTGGACCACATTACCCACCCTACATGGCATACCCGCAAATGTATGGTGCTACGACGGTTGAATACCGCCTCAAGCCTGACGATGGTTGGAAGTTGGATTTAGCAGATATCGAGGCCAAAATGGATGATAGCGTTCGACTTCTGGTGCTGATCAATCCAAACAACCCTTGCGGGAGTGTCGCTAACAAAGAGGAAATACATCGCGTCCTCGAACTTGCTCGAGCTTATCCAAATTGTATTGTCGTTGCTGATGAAATTTATGATGGTTTGGATTTTACAGGAGAGCATGCAAGCGTTGCGAGTTGCTCTACGGAGGTTCCTGTGGTCGCACTCAACGGTGTGTCAAAGGTCTACTATGCTCCGGGCTGGCGCATTGGTTACATGGCCATTCACGATCCAAAAGGACGAATGATGCTGGTGCGGGATGGACTTGAACGCATGTTGAGGTCCCGTCTGTGCGCATCAACTCCAGCCCAACTTGGATACCTCGCAGGACTTGAGGGTGATCGAGGTTGGATGAAGGGCTATTCCGATCGTGTTGTTGCTCAACGCAACACCTGTGTTGAGCGCATACATCAAATCGAGGGACTTGAGGTTCAATCCTCTGGTGGTGCATTTTACATGTTTGTCAAACTCACCGACGAAAAATGGGCCAACAACGACAAGCAATTTGTCCTTGATCTGCTCCACGAAGAACATGTTTTGGTCGTCCACGGAAGCGGTTTCTCACCTGATTTGGGCCGTGGTCACTTCCGCATTGTCTACCTCCCAAGCGTTGAGGTTTTGAACGACGCCTTTGACAGAATCGAACGGTTCCTGATTCGACATCGGTGAAGTCATGTCGCCGATGAATTGATGTCCAAGTGATTTGAGGGGTTACCATGCTTGAGCAGGTGCGAAAGGTTCGGCTCGCTGTTTTAGCGTGTCTTTTCGCCATCTTGGCTGTCCCTCAGGTCTCGGCTGCTCAAGTCACGGATATTTCGGACATTAAGCTCGAATATTTTTATCCAGCATTGGTTGCTTTCGCCGTTGCGATTCCTGTTTGGCGTTGGTTCATTCCTAATCAATTGGCCAATTTACAAGTTGCCTTCGAGATCGATGATGATTTGTATGAAGTTCACCGGATCACCAAGAATGTGGACGACGCAAGGGCGTTGCTCCAAGAAGGAGGTACGGCTTACGGAATTGGTTTGTACGTTATGGGAATGACTGGCGTGCTTCTGCTTATTGCAGAACTGGTGTTCAATCCAGACACCTACTATCTTCCAAATTTGTTTTTGATTGGAGTGCTTGTTGTTATTCCAGTGATCATCTCCCCTTGGGAAACTTTGAATGTCCAACTGGTCGGTACAAGAAAAGGGAGCTCTAAAGGGAAAATCTATGTGAAAGTTGTACGGAGGATGACCACTCTCCTCATTCTCCTAGGCGTGACTTTTGCCGTCGTTCTCTACGGCAGTTCACAATCACCATCAACCATTTTCATCGAGCCGATATGGGTTGCAGCTGCCCTCCTCACGTTCATGGCTCCAACCATTTTTGCTTACGGTCGCATAATGGGCGCATCTTGGAACATGATTCTGATTAACAAATGGCGCACTGCAAACGGACGGGCCAATCCAATAGACCCGGATAAGCCGAGGTTTGTCAATCGGTTATTCTCACTTTTGTTGGTGATTTTCCTTGTCACAATGCCAATCACAGCATTGAACGGCGTCATCACCGTATACCACATTCTCTTCAACGATCCTGACCCGGACAAGGCTTTCTTGATCCTGAACTACGGTGGTGTTCTTGGGTACATGGTGTTTGAACGAGTGGATTTAATTGCCCAAATTTTGTTTGAATGGCAATTCATCAAAGAATTGCCGCAATTCCTATCGTTGTATCTCTCACTCAACATTGCTATCGTTGGCTTAGCGTTTATTTTTGAGTTGACTCGTAACTTGGTTCTCGGCGGCCAGTCCTTTGGTGGGTTGTTTGGTGTGACCCTTGATACACCGCGTGAAATTCGAACCGAGGTGGAGGCTCAATCGAGGCAACTTACTTTTGCCTTTGCAGGTTTTTCTGGATACACTGTGCTTTTGCTGATTCTCGTTTGTTACAAAGAATTTGGTTCACTTATGCCCTTCACCGAGACTTTAGAAGCACCAAAATTCGGTTTTGATGAACGCGCTCGGCTTGAGGCAACCTGGATGTTTATCGCCCTAGGTCAAGCAGTTTTCTTGTTCACTTGGGCTCTTTCTGTCATCCGGTTCCGTACCCTGAGGACCTTACGCTTTGACCTCAATCCAGATGAGCGAAGAGAAGGTGCAGTCAAGTTTGCTGAAGGAGATTGGATGCGGAGTTTGGTTGAAGAAGCCGCCATTTCAGAAGATCTCGACGCTTTAATTCAGTTCCAGAGGCGTTCCCTTGAGGGTGACCCTTCGCTGATTCGCCATGAAAAGGCTCGCGCTCGGATGTGGGAGTTGGCGTTGCGCGGATTGTGGCCAAAAGCCATTGAAGAAGCGAAAAAAGTCCTTGCCCAAGCTGGCGGAGATGATGACATCTGTCGGATGATCATTGCTACAGGCCACATGGCTTCGCGTCGTTTAGACGCCGCGCGGGAGGCACTCCACGGTCTTCAGCAACCAGAAGGGTATGATGAACCTGAACTGCTCGCATTTGTTTGTGAATGGCTCGACCCTTGGCAGGGGAAGGTCGAAGAAGACGATTTCTGGGATTGGGAAAACAACTCCTGCATCGATCACCTCCAAATCCTCATGCGAATGTTACGGGGCTGGCAACCAGCACCGACCGATCAGTCCATTCATAACGATCGGTTGACGAGGGTTGCTCAACTTTCAATGGTCAGTCTCATGCGGGCACAACGTCGCCATTCGGATGCATTGGACCTCGCACTTCAACTCGTCCGTGCCGACCCAATCGGAGTACGCCCTCGTATCGCTGTTGCACTATGTTTGATTGACAAGGGCGACTGGCACAGCGCACGTTCAATCCTTTCGGAACTGAAAGTAAGCGACGGCCAAGACCCGAGGGTGCTTTCATTAGCGGCTATTCTAGGACAGTCAGTTGATGAAGAAGAAATGGAGGTTGCCTTGGCAGTCAGCGAGGGTAAGAAAATCCGTCAATGGATCAATGATGCTCCCGTGAACGCTGTCGCAGGTTTGGTGGTTCGTGGGGGAATGGACGAAGCCATCAACGCCAACATTCTGATTGCTGCTCATGAAGCCACCCGTCGAGGGATGCCACCAAGGTTTACGTTTGGTTGGCTTAGCATCGTCTACAATTACTTGGTTTTAGTACCGCTTTGGATTGTCCTAGCCATCTTCGTAAACGGGCAGCAGGGCCAAATGGCAGGTCTTGTTGTTCTCACCACTTTGTTGTTGCTCCATATCGGTTCTAGACGATTTTCAAGGCAACAGCGACGTGTGATTCGACACCGCGATCAAAAAGCAATGGTTGCCTATTCTCGCCGAATGAAACGGTTCAAAGTAAGCCCTGAACGTGGGAACATACCTGTTGGTACTCATCTTTTGCTTTCTGGAATGCTGGTGACTGTGAATGGCGTGGTGCTTGACCTTGGAATGCCGGGCTGGCTTAGTGTGCGTCTTCCAAAAGACACCGATAAAGCGGTTAAATCACGACTCAAGCGACAATCCAAATCCATTGCTAAATCACGTCCGCCGCGGCTCCAACCCCTCGGCGATGGTTGGTGGCTCAAGCGCCCCAAGGAAGAAGGCGCAGAGGTTCCTGCCCTCGAGCGTTTGATCGGCCAAGCAGCCTACCGTGGAAGACAACAATACGTAGCGAAAAAGAAAGGGAAGGCGATTTCGCAAACCGTACGGACCAAACCAACCAAAGCTGCTGTTGTAACCGAAATTAACCTCGATAAACGAGGCATTCCAACCCATACTCGTGTATCAGAGCGTGTGCAATCTCGCCGTCCAGTGCCTCCGACCGCTATTGGCTCAAAGAAACCGGGGCCAAATGTAAAACCCCAACCAAAACCAGACATGGGGGACACCATTGATTTCAGTTGAACTTGTCTCAATGCGTGTGGCAATGAGTTCAAAGACCGACTCAAGAATCAATGGGTATGCCCCAAGAACGTGGAACATGGTCTGCATCACAAACGACCCTAGACAAGGCCACTAAAGTGATGGAAGCTGCCGCTGCAAGCGGTGATCTGTACCGAAATGGATTGGGCATGATCGCCTCAGAAAACATTGTCTCTCCGATGGTTCAAAAAATCGTGGCTAGCGATTTACATGGTCGCTATGCTGAGGGCTTACCTGGAAAGAGGTACTATCAAGGGTGCGATGACTTCGACACCATCGAGTCAGTTGGAATTGAGTTGGCAAAGAGTGTTTTTAATGCACCTTTTGCTAACATTCAATCGACATCAGGAACAGTTTCCAACATTGCTGCACTCAAAGCTTTGGCAAAGCCTGGTGACGCAATAACGGCGGTGTCTACCGCCGACGGAGGTCACATTTCTCATGCGCGAATGGGTGCTGTCGGACTGCGTGATCTCAACCTGTCCACCTATCCTTGGAATGAAGAACGAATGGAGCCCGATGTCGACGGGGCCTGTGATTTGATTCGTTCGATTGAGCCGAAAGTGGCATTGATCGGTCAATCTGTTTTTCTCTTTCCCACACCGCTTGAGGAAATTGCTGCTGCCGCTCACGAGGTTGGAGCGAAGGTCATGTATGACGGTGCCCATGTGTTGGGCTTGATTGCAGGGGGCGTCTTCCAAGATCCGTTGCGAGAAGGTGCTGATATCATGACAGGTTCCTCCCACAAAACCTTCCCAGGCCCCCAAGGTGGTTTCTTGCTTTCAAGCAGCGAAGATCCAGCATTTCAAAAGCGACTGAACAACGCCATTTTTCCGGGTGTATGCTCGTCTTACCATTTGCATCATGTTGCGGGTAAAGTCATTGCACTAGCAGAATTTGAGGAATACGGTGCTGCTTATGCGAAGGACATCGTTGCTAACGCACAGCACTTCGCAAGCGCCCTCGCAGCAGAGGGCTTCGATGTCCTGGCGGAAAGCAGAGGCTACACAGCATCCCATCAAGTGCTGACTCGCCATGGAGGAACTGATTCTGGAGCCGGTGCAAAGGCAGCACGATTGCTTGAGGATGCGGGCATCATCACCAACATGAACATGTTACCAGGTGACACCAAGGCAATGACGCCATCCGGCCTTAGGCTGGGTGTTCAAGAGTTGACAAGGGTTGGTATGGGCCGATTAGAAATGGAAGAAGTGGCTCGACTCTATGCACGGGTGTTGATCCACGGTGAAGACCCCTCAAAAGTCAAGAATGATGTCAAGGATTTGAAATCGAACTTCCACGTCATCCGTTACTGCTTCAATGAAGAGGAACGCACTGGATATCCCTTCTGAGTGAGAGCGATGGCGAGGCGAGATCAAAGTGCTTTCGACGCTCTGATAGGATCGTTCACGCAACACAATGGCCACATTGTCGACCAACATTCTGAACCATGGGTTCTGTGGCATACCACTGATCTCTATGCATGGTGGCATTCCTTTGAGGACCAATGCCAGACTCCATTGGGTCGGAAATTAATGAATGCCTTTGCAGACCATGAAGAATACCTTCTCAATATGAATGCCACTCTCCCATCTGGTTGGTTTTCAAAAAAGCGCCGTCAACAAGAAGCCATTCAACATCGATGGTCCACTCATGGCTGGGGCCAGTTTGATGTGGTCATGAACTCGGCGTCCACGCTTCTTTTTTCGCCAATTGCGGCAGGCTTGGCTCTTGCCACGAAGGAGGGGGTCAGCGAGCAGCGGCACAAAGTGGAATGGAATCAACTCAATCAACGTATGATTCAATTCGAATTTTCACCAAGCGACACTCGCCTTCCTTCGGCACCACCACCGCCACAATTACCGTGGAATAGCCCCCTCGATCATGGCCTTCACTCGCCTCATGTTTTTTCTGAATTAAATCACAACGGGTCCGAACTTTCGCTTGAAGGTGAAGTCGTTTGCATGCTTCCATTTGGTGCATTCACACGCCTTCTGCATACCTGCAGGGCCTATCCACATGCCCTCGGTAAAGAGCATCAAGATTCATGGCAAACACCAGGACTGGAAGCAGGCGATCGCTCGGTGATGCTCATGGTGGTTTCTTCCATGTCCGGCTTAGTGGGCCGAGGTGAGCGTCCTATTTACTTAGAAAGTCACAAGAGCTGGAATTCGCTGATCGAACATTATTTGATTCAATTTGGTTGGGGCGCTCCTACCTCAATTGAGCCACTGGATTCAGAACAGGGGGTTCGTTTTTTTCTATCACCAACTGCAACCTTCCCCTTCCTTGTTGGTTGGCTTGTTGCAATGTGGGAGCGAGGGCACGGAATTCCGAGCAAATTCAGACTGGAAAAAAAGGGTCAAAATTGGGTGTTAGACATCAAATCAAGACACGCCTACAACTAAGGTTTAGTGGTCCGATTTCAGACATTTCCAGCGAGCAGGCTTCACGCATCTATGGTTAAGGACTATAACCACGACATGGAGTCGGGAAACTTGCACAGATGTGCGTGGTGTTCTTTATGTCGCTAAATCACAACCAAATGGCCTACGCTGCTATTGTTTCTACCTTGATTTTTGGTTCCATTTTCGTAGGGTTCTCAGGAGTCTTCCAAACCAGCGAAAGCGTTGGTGGTTTCGAACCTGCCGCAGAAGAAGATTTGCTCGGACAAGGAACCGCTCTTGGAATCGCAATTGATACTGATGGTGACGGCCTTTCTGATGTGCTAGAAAACACTCAGTACGGTACAGACCCCAACGATCCAGACACCGACAAAGACGGAATGAGTGATGGCTGGGAGGTTGACCACGGCCTCAATCCACTTGACAATGGTGAGTCTGATGACTTAATCCTAGAAACCGGTGAAGCAGACACTGATGATGCGAACATTGCCAATGAAACTGATTCTTGGCCCGACCCAAGTCAGGGGCCAAATGGCGACCCTGACCGTGACGGCCTCATCAATAAAATCGAAGAGGAGCTTGGCACCGATCCTCAACGAAGTGACTCTGACAATGATGGCCTCAATGACCGCTGGGAGTCCCTTTACACCATGACCGTAGCAACGCCTGGTGGGGATGTTACACTCTTCGATCCACTCAACGGAAATTGGGACTGCCTTTTGCTTGACCAAGCGATGGAAGACACCCTTTCAACTCGCTTTAATGGAGAAAACGGGGTTGCAAGTTGGGACGACTTAGCCAACTCCATCGGAGCACATTCCTGTGATATGATCCTCGATTCTGACGATGATGGCCTTGCAAACTTCGAGGAAGAGGCGTTTGGGACGAACCCAACTGCACGTGACTCAGACATGGACCTCATCGACGATATCGTCGAGGTGTCCAATGTCTCTGTTGGCCTCTTTGTCGGTGTAGGCGAAAACTGTAACATTCCACTTCTCGATTCAATCAGCCGCACCGCACCGTTCCAAGACAAAGATCGCTCTTGGTTCATGATGGACATGGATGGTGACGGCTTTTTGAACGGTCCCTCTGATTGGGATACAGACGGAGATGGAATGCCAGATGGTTTCGAATTTTGCTATTCGAACGCCCTTGATCAGCCCAACAACAACGCGTTTGAAACACTGAACCCCTCGAACGCCTCTGACGGGTATGGTGATTGGGATGAAGATGGTATGAACAACTATGAAGAGTACCAAGTCGCCAATATCTTTGGCCCAACCAACTTCACATCACCTTGGCGCATGGATACCGACCTTGATGGTATGCCGGATGGTTGGGAATCCACTAACGGACTCCATCCACGGGATGGTGCCAACGGGGATCTCGACCCAGACCATGACGGATGGGATGCAGATGGCGATGGAGCCGTTCGCTACGACACACTCGAATACACAGCAGTCGTCATCGGCATTGACGTTGCAGAAGACCAGTGGGTTGACGCAAACTCGACTGTTGCTCGTGCTCAAATCACACTTGCTGATGGTAACAAGCAAACAATCCCTATGGTGGCACCAGTTTCTGGCTATGTCTATGAAATCCACGTTTCCCTCGGCCAAGCCGTTGAATCACGATTGTTCACTTGGATGGAAATTGTAGAACCAGAAGAACAGTTCACGAACCTCATGGAATACAACGCTCGAGACCGTGACGGTGATGGAATCATCGATGGGCGCTCCACAGACCCTCTCAACCCTGACACCGACGGCGACGGCTTAATCGACGGCATTGAGGTCATGGGATGGGAAATTCTTGTGGTGAACAACGGCGTCATCCGCACATGGGTTACATCTGACCCTGGTTTGTTTGACACAGACGAAGACGGCCTTTCTGACTACAGCGAATTTGCTTCTGTTTGCACTGGTGGTTCAAATGCTTCCAATCCTGACACTGACGGTGATGGGCTCGGCGATCAATCTGAAGCTCTAGCAGGATTCTCTTGGGAAGGAGTGGCATATTTCACCAGCCCATGCATGTTTGATACCGACAATGATGGCCTAGAGGATGGCGAAGAAGTCATTGCTGGAAAAGACAATTTCCTCACCCACGCCAACAATTCCGACACAGACAATGATACCCTCATTGATGGAAATGAGGTCTTGTTTGTTCCACGTCCGTTCCAAAACCCAACGAATCCACTGCTCAACGATACTGACGCAGACGGTATGTTGGACGGTTGGGAAATGCAAGTGAAGTCTGCAGAAGAGAACACCAACTCTCACAGTCTTTGGGTTTCCACCACATCATGGGACCGGCCGGGTTGCGTTCCTGCTCAAAACAATGATTGTACAATGGAAGCCGGCGGATATGTCTGGCAAAACAACCTCGGTGGCTTCATCATCGAAGCCAAATTCAGCATCTCTGAGATGAACCTCACTGGGTTTGCAATGCCGTTCAATGACTTCTGTTCATGCAACGGACGCTGGGCTCTGGATCCTTCGCTTGATTCTCTAAAGGACGACACCTTCGATATTGACAACGACTCATTGGCTAACGGAGCTGAAGCACCTGACAAGTGGAATACGAACCCTGTCGATGACGACACAGACGGGGATATGTTGCCTGATGGTTGGGAAGTTTACTATTCCGGACTGGCACTTGAAGCAGGGCTCGTCGACAACGCCAGCGTGAGTGCCTACGGCGCTCGAGGTGTGTTGGACCCTTCCATGCCTGACAGTGACTTGAACGGCATTGATGATGGTCTTGAAGACCCGGATGATGACGGGTTGAACCGCACAGGTCTCATGAAGAAGTACTGCCCAGGATACAATGATACTACAAATTCAGAATGCAACATCGACCCTGAATCTCCAGATGGGAAGAGGTTCTACGATAACCTCGAGAATTACACCAACTTTGAAGAATTGCAGAATGGAACCAATCCAATCAGCAATGATACTGATGGCGACGATTGGAACGATGGACCTGAAGTGTATTACCAAGACCACGACAATGATGGTATGGCATCAGGATGGGAGTTCCACTTCCAATTCGATCCGTTTGATGCAGCTGACCGTATGGTCGATCAAGATGGTGATGGGCACGTGAACTATTGTGAATACAAATGGGACACAAATCCAAGGGACCCAACCAGTTTCCCGGGCCAAGGTGAATTGTGCGATCCATTCGCTCAATGAAATTTGAATTTTGGGCACAAGCCTGCCTAAGATTCATGGCTGAGGGGAGCCGGATAGATACCATGAGGGGCCAGTTACGCATAGGGACCGTGCTTCTTGCGGCCTTCATGTTTATTGGCAGCGCTCCCGTGGCAGCACAGGACGACACACATTGGCTCAGCGGCTCAGACCAACTGACGTTTTACCAAGAACAAGGGTTGACTGTCAACCAAACTCTTTCACTCAACGGTACCAGCAATCAAGCTTTACAGGATGCCAGTTGGGCTTTGGTCAACATCACTCTCTTCGACCAATACGATGTTATCACTCATGGTGATTATCTCTCAAGCGTGATTCCTTCAGGCGAAAACCGCTGGAGTTGGACTTTGGTGATTGATGTCGAAGGAATTGATTGCACCTGCGTTCTTGAGGTGCATGCTTCATCTGATTTGGATCATCAACCTGCATTGTTTCATACCTACCTTGGTGAGAGTGGACACAGGCCTTTATTGATGGAGCACGCCGAGACCATACACTTGCTCACAGAGGGTGTGATGGACTTAGGTTTTGACGCACTTACGCCGCTTGGCACGGTCAACGGATCAATGATTACAGCTCATATCTGTGAGGCGCCAAATGATGTCTGCCTCGTTGAAGCCACCCCATTCAAACTGGACGCTAGAATGGAAAAAGAGGGCTTTCATGTGACATTGAACGCCACAGCACTCCAGTTGCCAGATGGGTTTTGGAAGTTCGAATTAGAAATGGAAGATTTGATGCTTAGACCATCGAATCCAATCTCCTTCCTTCTTCATCTTGATCGACAAGCCCCACTCGTCTCGCTGTCGAATTCTATCGCAACAGCAGAGATGACGGACCAATTATCTTCTTTATCGGATTCTGTGATGGAGGACACTGAAGTCCTGTTTACAGCAGTCGTGACGGATGGTTATGCTGGTGAGTCAGAGGTTCTTACATGGTCCAAGGTCTCTCCAAGCGGTGTCCAAACGACGTTTGACAACAGTTCCTTTGTCTCTGAGGCGAGTGTATTTTTTGTCCCCAGCGAAGCGGGTGAGTGGACAGTTTCCTTATTGGTTCGAGATTCTGCTGGCCACTTGGTTCGAACCACAACCACACTTTTAGTTGTCAATGAGGATCCGACGGCAGTGGTGACCCTAGACGGCCTTACCGTGTCCGATGGAGATCAACTCACCATACCCACTGGCACTGCATGGTCACTGAACGCAAGCCAGAGCATGGACACCGAACATGATCAAAAAATGCTTCTGTTTAAATGGTACTTGGGTGAAGAACTCATCCAAAATGGTGGCCCCGTTTTGGACCCTTCAGCATTGACCACACCTGGTGAACAAACCCTCAGGCTCGTGGTTACAGATGATGATGGCGCTCAAAGTGAACTCACATTTACCATGTCGATTCCAGCTGACTCAGTGGATGCCTCAGAGGGTTCGTTGGGTGGCAACATATTCACATTGGTTTTTGTTGGTATGGTTTCGGTAGCACTGTACCTTCTGGTGAAAATGGGTGCAAGTCCTCCACAAGATTCCCTCCCGAAGTGGCAAAGCAAAAAAAATGAATGAGTCATTCACCTTTTGATTCATATCGATTTCTTCATCCGTGGGGCAACGGTTGAAGATGGAGCGCTTCTTGGCGTTATCATGTACGACGCAGCGTTAGACCTCATCGGGACGCCGCCTTCGCCAATTTCAACCGAAGAATATGGCCGGCGGGTCGATCGACTGACTTCACAAATGAGACCAGGTGATCTCCTTATCGTGCCTGCATCATCGGCAGCTGTGCACTCCAATGATGTCCATTATCCGTACAGGACTCAAAGCGATTTGCTCTACCTCGTTGGCTGGGAAGAGGAAGAAGCTGTTTTCACAGTCCATCACGAAGGTGGGTCATGGGTTCGCACCCTTTTCGTTCAACCAAAAGATACACTCAAGGAAATTTGGGAAGGTCGAAGGCCTGGTGTCGAAGGGGCTCTCGCTGGCTGGGCAACCGACCAAGCACGTTCAACAGACGAACTCCTTTCTGCACTGAAAACAATGATCAGTGATGCAACCCGCATCCTCTTGAGAACTGGAATACGCGCTGAATTAGATGAACTCGTTGTTTCAGCCCTTCAGCGAAGGGATCGTGCACGCCAACATTTTGGAACTGGGCCGATCACTATTGAGGACCCAACTGCTCGGATTGCTGAGTTGAGGCTTAGAAAATCCTCGGCAGAAATTGACCAGATGCGATTTGCATCCGATGTGAGCAGTGTCGCTCACGTCGCTGCCATGAGGAACACAAAGCCAGGACGGATGGAATATCAGCTTCAAGCAACCATCGAGGGCTTTTTTGTCTATGCCGGTACATCCGGTTGGGCTTATCCATCCATTGTCGGTTGTGGCGACAATGCAACTGTGCTCCACTACCATCAAAACAACGATGTTTGTGAAGACGGTGAAGTTATTTTGATTGATGCCGGTGCTGAATACCGAGGCTATGCGGCTGACATCACACGTTCATGGCCAATCAGCGGTACGTTCACTGAGGCTCAACGCGAAATCTACCAAATCGTTCTCGACGCCCAACTGGCAGCCATTGACAAGTGTCGGCCAGGGCTTGCTTACAACGCGCCACATGAAGAGGCACGACGAGTCCTTGCAGAAGGGCTCATTGAATTGGGTGTGATCACACAAACCCTTGATGAGGCATTGAACCCAGATACTGGTGAGTTGAAGAAGTGGTACATGCACAACACCGGCCATTGGATTGGCTTGGATGTTCACGATGTTGGAATCTACAAACCGAATGGAGAGCCACGGCTTTTGGAAGAAGGGATGGTCCTCACCGTTGAGCCAGGATTGTACTTTGGTGCTTGGCGACCCGATGTTGATTGCCCACAGCGTTATGCAAACCTTGGTATACGTATTGAGGACGATGTCTTGGTAACATCAGGTGATCCAGATGTTCTCACCGCCTCTTGCCCTAAGACCATCGAGGAAATTGAAAGCATTACTGGACACCCTTTCTGAGTCGATTCTATGGATTGGAAATCTATTTTGCAGCGTCAATCTGAGTGGTCACCCGACACCGCTGGTGAGTACCGACTCGGTGTAGAAGAAGCCCTCGTTCTCTACGACGATGCACCTTTGCACCTGCTCATGAATGCCGCTCATCAACGCCGTGTAGCCATGCATGGCCCGAGTGAGGTCACCTACCTCGTGGATCGAAACATCAATTACACCAATGTATGCACAATTAATTGTCAGTTTTGTTCTTTTTATCGCCCACCTGGTCATGATGAAACCTACACGCAAAGTTTCGAGGAAATTTCTGGTCGCATATCGGCCCTCGAAGAAATTGGTGGGGTTCGAATCCTGATGCAAGGTGGCGTAAACCCCGCTTTACCCTTTGAATGGTATGAAGAACTTCTTAGCCACATTCGAGCCAACCATCCAAGCATCGCAATCGATTGTTTTAGCCCGATCGAAATTGAAGGCATTGCAGAGGTGAGTAATCTCTCGACACTTGAAGTGCTCACGCGCTTGAAAGCCGCTGGGATGCACGGTTTACCAGGAGGTGGTGCTGAAATGTTGGTGGATGATGTTCGAAAGGATGTTTCTCCAAAGAAGGGATTGCCTGCCAATTGGCTTAGGGTGATGGAAGAAGCTCAAAGTTTGCACCTGACAACCAGTGCGACCAACGTGATCGGGTTTGGTGAATCAAACCAACAAAGAGTTGAACACATGCGCCGAGTACGTGAACTGCAGGACGCATCACTTTCCCAACACGGCATGGCCTTCACCTCATTCATTGCATGGCCAGTTCAACTCGAAAGCAATAGTTTTGGCCGACGCAATCGAGGTCAAAACCGAGTGACGCTCGGCGCTGGTTCGTCCGAATACCTGCGTCACGTCGCCGTGTCCAGATTATTTCTCGACTCCATTCCCAGCATCCAGTCGTCGTGGCCAACAATGGGGATCAAGACGGCGCAGATGGCGTTGTTTGGAGGAGCCAATGACGTCGGTTCTACCATGATGGAAGAAAACGTCGTTTCAGCCTCTGGTACGACAAAATTCAGTGCAAGTGAACTGGAATTGCAACACGTCATCAAACGGGCAGGGTTCACACCCGTTCGTCGGGACAGCGATTACGTACGTCTCGAAACTCCAGACTTAGGAACTGATTCGGCGCCCGTACCTGCTCCAATCCCAGTCCAAGTTTGATCATACGCCGGTTGTTGAGTTGTAATACACAACCCAAATTTCAGCGTGAATGTTTCTTTGGCCATTGCCAATTCCATCTGAAGGCACGTATTCTTGCCCGTTGAAAAGGCCCTTGTAAGAGAGATGGTTATTGCCACCAGATGTGTCACTCCAATCTGTGATGTCAAACGTCCATTGCTTCACATCTTGTCCAGCGCACCAACCTGCACGACCGAATGGCCATGATCCAAATTGGTTGGCCACAACACCGTTTCGCACTTCATCTTCACATCCTTCATTGGAGTAGACGATCGGATGCCATTCGTATGTTGAATAGCCATTGAGGTAGTAGTGATGCTGATGATCACAAAATTCTGCACAATTGGCATTGTCTTTGCCAAAGCCGTGACCAGTAATGGTGGCTACAATTTCGACTTTGGTAGCCCAAGATGGTACGGTGAAATTGAGGTGGCGGTTGTATGTTGATTCGTTGTTGTAGGTGCCATCAAATTGACCCCCGGTGAATGCAAAGGTTGCCTCATCACCGCGCTCACCAGAACCCCAATCACTGAACAGCAGGGAAATTGTAAGGTCTCCCTTGTTGGCACCTCGGTATTTGAAGGTGCGATTATCATCATTTTCAAGCATGAATAGGTAGGGTGATATGTCAGTCAGCCATTTTCCTTCCCGACCATAAGTCGTGATCCAACGCATGAATTCTGTGCCGCATGATGAATCATTTCCTCGTTCACATATTCTCAAGTTGGCTTCATAATCCCACTCATGGCAACCACCGTAGCTTCCATCTGATTTTTGATAGCGGTTTGCTCGTTCATCGCATGCATGTTCATGATACACTTCGAGCGTATCATAATCTGTTAGGTTTGAAGGGAGAATGGCGCTTTGAGCGGAGGTGAATCCTCCACCCCAGCCACCAGAATGGCGATCGAAATCCCAGACAACAACTTCGTGAACGGCAGCGTCTTCCCGTCGAATTTCCACGGGGAATTCAGCGTTCCACTGGTGGGGCTCATGGATAAGATGCATTGCGTCATTGGTCTGTGAAGTCCAAGCGTAGAGCGAACCGGTTTCTCTTGCCTGTTGGAATCTGTCTATTCCCATGTACCTTGGATTGTTGAAACTTGTCACCATATCTCCGAGCCCACCACCGATGCCACCCGCTTGCTGATCGATGTAATGGATTCGATTCTGCCATTTTGCTTCTTCATCTGGATTGAGTGCATTTTCCACTGCAGCCTTCCTGTTGAGGACATCGTTGTGGTAGGTTGTATCAAACGAACCAAAGAACAAGTGAACATTGTCCGGTAGTCCCCGAATGAATGGTCCAGGACTTTGCCCCCATGTTCCAGAGTTGGAATTTCCTGACCCATCAGTGTACTTGAACAAAAAGAAATAGACATCATGACCTGTCCATTCTTGCTGGAAATAAAACGTGCCATCTAAGGTCGGAACTGAAAAGTGCGGTACTACATCCATTGGACCGTTTAGATTTGAGGCACTCGTCCATGCTACGGGCGCTTGAACAACGGCACAGCCAAGATGGTCAATGGTCCAACGCTGTGGCGAGTCCGGGCATTCATCTATGTTTGCCGACACGCCATCATCATCAAGGTCTGCGCAACCGACTTCATTCACATCAAGTCCGGTCGGGGTACCTTCACACAGGTCCACTTCATCATTCACGCCGTCCATATCCGTATCTCGCTGAACTGCAGCACACCCACGTTCGTCCACATCGGTGGCGTTGAGTGGCGTTTGTGGGCACCGGTCAAGTTGGTCGCCCGTAGCGTTAACATCATTGACTGCATCATTATCATCATCTTCATCCTCTGTTGCATCTGCGCAACCATCGTCGTCAAAGTCAGTGGTTGAATCACGAATCCATGAAGTGAATCCCTTTGGACACGAATCGACATCGTCCATGGACAGGTCGTTGTCATCGTCATTGTCCTCATCAAGATCCAAACATCCATCACCGTCCCAATCGCTGTACAGCGTCGAGCTCCATCCAATTCGGCCGTAAGGACATGCGTCCTCGACATCAATGACGCCATCGTTGTCGTCGTCGTCATCCTCGGTCACATCATGGCAACCATCCGAATCGAAATCAGCATCAGGTGTGCTTAGCCAACCATAAGAATCCGGACAATTGTCGTGTAAGTCGATAACGCCATCGTTGTCGTCGTCATCATCTTCATCGTTATCTCGACACCCATCTTCATCCTTGTCACTGTTGAGGTTAGATTTCCATCCTTCATCCTCACCAATACCATCAGGACAACGATCATTGATGTCCAAGATGCTATCACCGTCTTCGTCAGAGCCTCCACCCTCAAGAATGACGTTGGTAAGAATGGTGTCCGTGAGAGTTGTGAATTCTCCACATGCAGCCGTAGTTGTGATCACCATAGAAGATTCAATCTCTGTGAAATCAAGCATGATTTTCCACGTACCATCTGCGTTGATCCCGATAGAACCAGAAGTGCCATCGGATATTGTGTAGGTTAAAGAGCACGATGCAATAGCATCGTGGGTCACCGTTCCTTGGTACCAAAGGAGGTTTGGTTGTTCCAAAAGTTCGGTGGCCGGAGCTTGGATTACGGGGGCATCTTCGACTGGTGGGATGACCTCAATGGCGTGAGTGATTGAGGTGTACGTCGTATCGCTTGTGTAGGTGGGCGCAATATCTACTGCGATTGTCACAGTGTAATTGCCCAACATTGAGGGGAGGAATTCAAGCGTGTAACCGAGTGGACTCACCGTCCATCCATACGCAGCGATGGTGTTGAAAGATGGATCGAGTACCGATGGAGTTGCCATCCAACCTTCACCTTTGAATGACACTTGGAGGATGATAGGGGTGCCATCAAGTTCAATGGTTTCGACTACATTCGCCCACTCAAAAGTTAGGTTTTCTGAGATATTCGGTTCGACTTCCGAAACAGGTTCATCGATTTCAACAGCACCCAAACATCCAGCGAAGCACAAGAGGGCGACGAGCAGCACAGCACAGGGCACTGAACGATTCATACCACGCATTAGAGTTGGCCGTCTTTGAATGTGTTGATTTCACAATTGGTCAGATTCTGTCCGACCATCGTTCGTAGGGAGTGATTCAATGCGAACTGGAAGGCTTGGATGAGCAACAGCGATGGGTTTGACAAACATCAACGATCCCCCCCTCGGTCGTTCGATTCGGATCAAAAGTTCCCAATGAATCCGAATCAAGGGCGTTGAGACAGTCCCCGGCCAAGCACCGCTTGGTGCCTCAAGCACCATTTTCGACGGTGACCAAGGTACCCTGCCACCAAATTCCATAACCCGCATTGGCCGAAGAAACAGCCCACCCTTTACTTCGTGATGCTCCATGGGCGATTCTTCGCCTCCACCTGTACCGTCATCGAGGCCATCTTCCCAATGATGCGGTAGGGCCGTTGTCAGACCCGGTGGAGGCTGCGATTGGTGGGAGCGACCAAGCGACTGAAAGACATCTTCACGAGCAGGCGGAAGCACGCCAACACGCCACATCACTTCGATGTTGGACCAGTTATCTCTGCGTTCTGGGAAATGAATCTCGACGTTAAGTGGCTTTCCTGCCACTGGCGTCTCCTCCATAGTGATGACAGGGTCATCGGGTGCTGAACGTAAGAACGAACGCTGGTTGACGAGGTCGAAGAAATTCGCTCCTGCCCTAAACAACAGCGGTGCCAGTAGAAGAGGCACAATGATCAGAGTGAGCGCTGGGTAATCCAGCAAACCAATACGAACGGTGCCAGTTCCGACACCTGGGATGCCCATGGCGTCAAGGAGTGGTTCGATTGAAAGATAGCCAAGGCCAAGCAACAACACCATCACTGAAAAGGACATGAACCTTCGAATGGCTCGATGAATCGGGTTTGGCGTCAAGTACCAACCCTGACGATGCAGTTTGACGATTCGAGGGATTTTCCCCGGTTCGACAAACGATGTAGGACGTTCGATGTTGGCGTCGTCAAAGACTTCTCCCTGGTAGACATACCTCTGCTCAATCAACCAACTTTTTTCATTCCCGAGGCAGAAACTAGGCGTGATTTTCTCCATCGACTCTACAATCTCTTTTGGTGAAACATCACGAACGACCGTGGTTGTTTGGGTTGCAATTGGTAATTCACTTGGTTCAAACCTTCCTGGCTCAAATGGAGGGTACCGTACCCTTTGTTCCAGTTTTATTTGCCCCATGTGCTTCACCTAACGGAACATCAAACGTGTTCCGGCTTTGAGTGCTAACCTTCGGAAAGCAGGGACTTTCTTGATGAGGGCGAGACCGAGTGGTACCGGTTTTTCAATGTCACCAATTTCATTGATCAACTCAAGCACGTCATCTCGAGCGAAGTTAACAAAGTGCTTATTCAACTCAGCATCCGTTGTGTCGGACACGAGTAAATTACGCAATGCTCGAGCTTTGTCTTGGTCTTTTTTCATTGCATTGAAGTGTTTTGATGTGATTTTATGGAGTTGTTTTTCATTAAGGGCATCCTCATTTATGGCTGCTGAAAGTGGCGCTAAGATGCCTTTTATCTGCCTGAAACCAGGACCAATGCCGCCACCGGTTGTCGGTTTTGCCATACCTGCAGCATCCCCCAACAACATCACTCGATTCGACACAGTTTTTTTGATCATGCCACTCGGGATTGGGCCACAGTAGCGCGCTGTTTCGGTGATCGAGGCAAAGCGGTCTTTCCATAACTCGTGATTGAGTAAATCTTCATAGCACTGCTCAACGCTTTTGCCACCGAGTCTGTCAGGCGTTGACCAGACACCAATTCGGTGACTACCGAATCCAGAAGGGATGACCCATGCAAAAAACCCGGGCGCTATGGCAGAGCCACTGAACATTTCGAGCCACCTTGGATTCCCCTCATAACCAAACACCTCTGTTTGGAAACCAATCATCATTTCATTTGGCCTTCCCATCTTGAAATGTCTGCGAGTCCAACTGTGTGCCCCATCGCATCCAATGAGCAATTTAGTGCTCATTTGTACCGATTCTCCGTCGATGTTCACCAGCACTGAAACGCCATGTTCATCGGCTGATGCGTCTTCAGGTGTGGAATTGAGTGAGAGCGTAGCGCCTGCTTGCATCGCTTGTTGCACAACACCTTGATCGAATTGTTTTCGGCACACAACATAGGTTCGAAGTTTTCCTTCGGTTCCTACGGGGACCAATGTCCCATCTGGGCCGTGGATTTTAGCTCCATCGATCTCTTGCAGGACAGAATCATACAGTTCCACTTCATGCATTGCCTTTGGCGTCACAAGTCCAGCGCATTGGAAGGGTCGCCCAATTTCTGTGTGCTCTTCCAGCATGAGAACTGAATGACCAAGTGTGGCAAGATGAGTGGCGGTTCTTCCCCCAGTTGGCCCGGCACCGACGATAATAACGTCCCACTCAGTAGCGAGCATGAACCTATGAGCGAAGCCGCACCCATGAATCTTCGCTTGAATTAAGATGCACGAGGGCTGGTTGCAAAGCGTCAGCGCTTAGCGAATTTATAGCCAATGCTTTCGTTTTTCTTAATGTATAGGCTGGAGGAGAAATCTTTCCCAGTCTTTTTGGCTTTGAAATCGTCAAAGGGTCCTAATTCTCTTTTCTCGATCAGAATCTTTGCTTCCTCTCTTGTAATTTCACGCTTGGATATCTCTCGAGCAATCTGCAATTTACATCCAGTGGAGCCCTCTTCGGGTTGGTAATGAGTTTCAGTTTCTACTATGTTCACCTTTGTGACAGGGCACACAGCCACGACCCCCGGCACGACTGGGAAGCGCTTTGCATCTGCAGCTGCCTCTCGTGGTGGGAAGTCAAATTTGACTCGAGTGTTTTCAATAACGAGGAATGCTTTGAATGGACGACCACGTTTTGAGGTAAAGTCCTCCAACAAATCCGATTTTCCTTTGGTCATGATGACCTTCGCTTCATCGGGTGTGATGAGACGCTTGCACATCTCTTTCGATAATCCTCTGAACTTACATTCTGCATGGTCACATGCGTACATTGTTTGCCCGATTCTTATGGTGCCGTGATCGCATGAAGGGCAGGGGCACAATTCTTCATCGTTTTCGTCGGTGGACGATTGTCCTCCGCCAACAAATTCCACACGGCCTTCATCTGTTAGCTTTACAGTGGCGACGTAACCTTCACCTGAGCGGCTGAAAAAGCCATGCAGGTCGGTTAATTCTTTTTGTTCCAACAGACGGGCTGCAGTCACTCGATCAAACCAGCGCCCACTGGTGTCCTTCCAAAACACAAACGAACAGCCTTTGTCTCGGCCCTCATTCTTTTCACATTGGTAGGAAAGTGTGGTTTCTTGAATTGCTGCAGAGCATGCAGGGCAAGGGCCAATGGATGGTTCTTGGAGGTACAGTTCTGCACGGTCATGGTTTTTGATGCGTTCGACCATGGTTGTGGTTTGCGCAACAATTGCTTTCATGTAATTTGATTTTGGATCGTCGCCTCGCTGAACGCGCAGCAATGAGGCTTCCATTTCCCCGGTGAGTTCAGGGGAGGTAATCCACTCAACAGGAATCCTACGAAGGACATCGATAATTCGAATACCATGTGCCGCAGCACTGATGCTACCGCCTCTTGCACGGAGGATGTATCCACGGTCCACCAACTTCTCAATCGTGTCTGCTCTCGTTGCTGGCGTACCAAGTCCCTTTTCTTTCATGGCAGACGCTAAGTCTTCATCTTCGATGTTTTTACCTGCGTGTTCCATTAACCGCAAAAGTCCTGCTTCCTTGAGCCGCCCTTTTGGTTTGGAACGTTCTTCCTTAAACTCGAAATCGCTGATGTCAGCTTTGCATGGGTTTTCTGGGAGTGTGTTCCATCCTTCAGGTAGATCTTGCTTTTTGGGTCGTACCGCCCTCCAACCTGCGGTTTTGATGGTTCGTACTTCTTTGAGGAATCGTTCTCCCCCGAGCAAAGCGGTGCGCTTTTGGACATCCCACACTGCTGGTGGGTACCATGATGCGAGGAAAGTTCGGGTAATCAGGTCATACAATTTCTTGTGGTCAGCGCTAGGGAAGCCATCCGGTATTTTACCGGTTGGTATAATGGCAAAGTGGTCGCTTACTTTTGCGTCGTCAAAATTGCGTCCTGTGTTTTTCAACCCGTCAGAAGTCAACGTTGAACTGAAAGGATTGAAGTCATCTTGTGCCCCAAGTTGTCGTATGATTTTCGAGATTTCCTCTTTCATATCATTTGGGAGGTGTCTTGAATCGGTTCTGGGGTAGGTGGTGAGTTTGAGGTCTGCATAGAGGTTCTGAGCAATGCCTAATGTCCGCTTTGCTGACCAAGACCACATGTTGTTTGCTTCGCGCTGCAAACTTGTCAAATCAAAATTTAATGGAGGCTTTTCACTGGCATCCCGTCGAGTTTCTGTGACATCCGCTTTCTCACCTGATTCAATGAGTGCTTTCAAGCGATCATGTTCTGCTTGCTCCACAATTCGGTGTGGTTTGTAATCTGGCTCATCGGGGTTGTCTACGTGGTTGGTCCGCTCCCAACGAGCGTTCCAACGTGCCTCGCCAGCGGTGAAATCGGCATTGAGTTGCCAAAACGGTAGGGGTTTGTGCCCGAGGACTTCCAATTCGTGATCAACAACCATTGCTAATGTGGCGGTTTGAACGCGGCCAAGTGAAATTGCGGCTCGTTCGTTTCGCTTGCGAGGTAAAAACGAGTTAGCAATTCGTGAACCGTTCATCCCAATGATCCAATCTGCTTCAGAACGAGCGTAAGCCGCATCCATGAGTGCATTGTATTCTGTACCGTCTTTACGTTGCTCATAGGCGGTCGTTATGGCATCCTTTGTCATCGATTGAAGCCACATTCGAGAGGTCTGCACCTTGGATTTTGTGTGTTGGACAATGGTTCGGAAAATCAGTTCCCCTTCGCGTGCTGCGTCACAAGCATTGACAATTTCAGTCACAGATTTATCCTTGATCAGTTTTGAAACCGCCGTGAGTTGTTTTTTCCCGCGTCCTCCGATTGGTTTGTATTCAAAGGTCTCCGGGACGAATGGCAATCTGTCTACTGTTTTTCTCCAGTCTTTGAATGCTGCATCGTAATCGTCCATGTACTTCAATTGCAGGAGATGACCAACAGCCCAAGTGACGACGAGACCACTTCCTTCCCAGTGAGTTTCGTGCTTTCCTTTGACACCTAGCACATTGGCGATGTCATTGGCGACGCTTGGTTTCTCGGCCAGAATAACAATCGTCATGGATTAAGAGCGCATCGCCGAGGCTACTTGAACTCTCTCTAAAGCCAGCCCTGAGCACAGATACTATAGTATCTGTAGAGATTTTGCCGATGATATTTTTCATATTACGACTGAGCCGAAATCCAATTTTGACGGGATTGAGGTTCATCCCACGGGTCTTCACTGTTCGGCCCTCCGCATCCAACACACCCCGGATAACCTGCAAGCAGAAGTTCATGGCAGGCGCTCAAAACGAGCCTCCAAGCGATCGTTACCTCCAACGGAATCCAGCATGTTGTTGGACCAGGTTCACTCGCCCCCAATCGGATGGAATGTCGGCCTAAACTGGAATCCTCAGGACCATACACATCAACCGAATCAAGTGCATGGGTGGCAATTTCGGGGAATTTAAGTTTCGAGGGTTGTGCATCAGCCATTGCGAGGAGCAACTCGTCGGCTTGATTCTCAAATTCCACGGGAAGATGCAAGGCGAGTCCTTCATCTCTGAGAATTCTTCGAGCAGCCTCTCTGACCGCCGGCCACATCGGGTCATCAATTCGCACATTTCACTCCAAGAGGCCGAAGTCTTGAAGGGTGTCGGTCAGAAGCAAGCATCATGGGATTAGGCTACAGGTTGGTCAGCCGCCCTTTGCTTGCGTTACAAGATTCTGAAAAGGCCCACGCACGCTCGCTGTTGGGCCTCAGGGCTATGGCATCAAACCCAATCAGTCGTTCTGCATTGCGTCTGTTCTACAAGCCAAAAGATCTGGAGGTTAAGCGGTTCAATATGGCGTACAAAAATCCGTTCGGTCTTGCCGCAGGAATGGATAAGCGTGCGGAAGCCTTGCGGGGATGGGAATCACTTGGCCTTGGTTTCATCGAAATTGGCGGGGTGACTGCGGAAGAGCAACCTGGAAACCCCAAGCCAAGGATGTTCCGTTCTGGGAGCTCAAGGGCTCTTGTCAATCGGATGGGATTCAACAACCCCGGCTCTGAAAACATCGCTCGAAAATTAGATCAACACATTACTCGTTTTGGCCAACCACAAGTTCCTCTTTGGGCGAACCTTGGTAAATCTAAGAATACCCCACTCACTGATGCACCAATGGACTATGCAACCACTATGAGGCGATTGTGGTCCTATTGCGATGTTTTTGTCATCAATGTGTCTTCGCCAAATACTCCTAACCTGCGTGAACTTCAACACGACTCGGCGCTTGAAGAAATAGTTTCAGCCTGCACGGCGGTGAACGGTGAACTTTCTAAACAACACAATCGCCCAACGAAGCCTTTGTTGGTCAAAATTGCACCTGACCTCTCTGATGATCAATTGGTCGCTGTGGTCAAGACGGCTCGCTCGTCGGGATGCGATGGCATCGTTGCGACCAACACCACTGTGGAACGTCCCGAGGCAGCGTCCAAAAAAGAACAACATGTGTTTTCTCAAACCGGTGGAATGAGTGGGGCTCCAGTCAATGCTCGATCCACTGCCATGATTCACCGAATCTATCAACTCACTAATGGTGAATGGCCTATTGTCGGGGTTGGTGGCATCAGCAATGCAGAGGATGCTTGGGCAAAGATTGGGGCTGGTGCATCTTTGCTCCAAGCCTACAGTGGTTTTGTTTTTGAAGGTCCTGGTTTAACCAAGAATGTGGTCAATGGTCTCCACAAAAAATTACAATCAAGCGAATTTTCATCGTTGGATGAGGCTGTTGGGTTCGCTCATCGATTGAACACATGAGTTGATGAATAACGGCGCCGGGAGAGATTTAGATGTACGCAAGAAGGACCCGGTTTCTCCTGCTCGGTGGCGTCATCACAATTGGCTTACTTGGGGTGCTTTTGTTGCAAGCGCCCGAGCCGACAAGGGCCGTGGATGACTTGATGGATGACCCCGCTCAATTCGTGGATCAAGAAATTGCTGTTCGAGGTGAGGTTCGAGACGGAACCATAGACAATGCCTCTTACGTGTTTGTCCTCCATGGGGAGACTCATGAGTTGATCATCGACTATTCTGATGCCTCTGTATCCAACGGACTTGGCGACAACCGCACCGTTTACGCCCAAGGCACTCTGCGCATGGAAGATGGCGTCTATGTTCTTGAGGCGGATATCATCAAGACTTCATGCCCCTCCAAGTATGAAGAAGAACCGGCTGAGGAATAGAAAGCGGTTACAACACATCTGTAGGAACAGCAGCCATCCATGTGGCAAAATAGACGGCAGCTCTACCAAGAAACCGGCTTAACGCTTATCAATTGATTCTTTATGGCAAACCCATGAAGTCCGACTACGATGGCTTGACCGTCGTGAAGTTGAAGGCATTGTGTAAGGAACAAAACCTTCCGATTTCTGGCCGAAAAAGCGAGTTAATTGAGCGTTTAATCGCCAATAACAATTCAAAGCATAAATCCGATGAAGAAATAGAACATACAATTGGCGAAGGACCAGAAGAAAAAAAGAAGTTCAAGTGCGTTGAATGTTCGACCGTTCTTCGTGTTCCATTGACATACAAAGGTATGATCTCCTGCCCAACCTGTTCCACTCGTCAAGAGGTTGGCGAGGAAATGAAAGACCATCCATTGGACTCGTTCGAATTTACAGTTGAGCAAATAGGAACTGCTTTGATGATTTCAGGTATTCTCCTTTTTGCCCTTGCCATGTGGCTTATCGTATCAGGATGGAATTTTTGGTTGGAATGTGAATGGGATAACCTTCCTCTCTCCGAATATGAGGACCTTGGATGTGGAGAAGGTTCCTTCATCAACACCATTTTCACATCTTGCTGTATCCTTATCCCCCTTGGGTTTTTGATTGGAATGTTTGGATACAATTATTCCGAGTCGAAGCAGGTCGGTCTGCAAGGTCAGTTCAACCCTGCGACCGGGACCACAATGCCAAGCCAAGCACCCGTACGCAGTCCACTCGTGGGCGCAATTCAAGCGACAGCTGTCGGTTATGGGATTGGTATTGTGACCCTTATTGGAATTGTTTTAGTCGTTATAGTTCTCCTCTTTGTTCTGATTTTATTAATTGCAGCATCGTATTGATCACCAGCAACACGGCGAAACGATATAACTCAACCTGCTCGGAAATTGCAGGTTGAGGCAAGCTGAGAACCGATGACAATGCGATAGCAGTGAAATGGTCCAATGCCATCCAATCTTACATCTCGGGCGTTCTTAATAGTTCAACCTCCACCACTTCCTCCACCATCAGATGAATAGAAAGTTTCTCGTTTTTGACTCTCCAATCCAAATCCATTGAGGAACTCAGTAATGGAGTTCACATCGATTGAACCATAATCAGAAGGTCCAGTGAGTTTGAAATATTGACGATGGCCACGAACCATGGAGATTGACCGCCAACCTCCGTTGTGATAATGTGTAACGAGTTTCATGTTTGCGTTGACGTCGAATGTAAAGGGCTCAAATCTATCGCCAATTGGAACAGTAACCTTTCCATTGGGATGGACATAGATATGGTCGACTGCGGTCAGCAGTTTCCCGGGGAACATACCGGCTTTATACGATAACACGCTGAAGAATTTGTAACAATAATAGATTGGAATGCAGATCAAAAGGAGTGGGATGGCGTAAATGGCCGTGAAGGCAATTAAAGCAACAAACATAACAATGAACGGTGAAAATATAATCCAGCCCAATAACCCGAAACCATTTTCATGGCTCGACTCATATCTTAGATGCGCAGAATCCTCTCTCAGTTTTTCTGAGAGTCCAGAATATTTCTCGACCATCTCGTCGAAATCGACAGTTTTACCTACTCGATAAGATCCGTTGTACTTTGGTTCTGTTGCAGGGCGAACTTCATACATTGGAGTAAAATACTGCAACGCTGCTCGCCGATTGGAATGTGATGTACTCTCCTCAATGGAGATTGATAAGTCCGATTCCAAACTGGCAAACTCATCCATTAATCACCATTCGATGTGGCTAACTTCTTATTTTTTGTCCCGACACAAGCGACTTTGTTTGGAGAATCTGATGGCAGTCGCTACGATAGGCAGTGTATTGGGGGACTGAACACCCTTTGTAATCATCCATAATGTCTTGAGGGGTTTGAAAGAACCCTTACGATTTCATGGAAATGATATGTCGGTTGTCAGTACCAACTTTTGAAAATGGTAGAAATGTCAAGTAGTATTAGTGCGGGGCCCTTTCCATGAGTTTTACTGAGAGGGGGCTATTTTGCCCAATCATCTTAGTATTACTCATGAGTAATCTATCAGGATGTATCCTTCCTGACAACGTAGTTGATGAAAATCAGAATGATGGAGTCGATGAGTCTAATCTTGAACCGTACATGATTACGACCCATTGCATAGAACATGAACTCCTCGATAGATGCTTTATGCTTCTTGTTCCAAACAATCTCACTCAAGATATTCCCGTGCCTTTGGTAATCGATCTTCATGGCATGGGAGATACAAATCAGATGCAGTTTGAACTCTCAGCATTTGCGGAAATCGCCGTTGAAGAAAATTTTATCGTCGCTTACCCTCAGGGCGAAGAGT
>VMHT01191308.1_pt1 | contig 44339 bp, 34 predicted proteins | sample 4693611 | NCBI WGS metagenome assembly VMHT01 (sample SAMN12280063, study PRJNA550983) | marine metagenome | isolation source: seawater sampled from same location over 5 years 0.02-0.2 micron viral filtrate | place: USA: collected off the coast of southern California halfway between the port... ...
CCAGGAAGATTTGGACAATTAGGATGTGTTAAAATTGATGATTATTATACAGAAAATCCTAATGGTACTGCAGGATTTGATGGTACCAATTTTGTTCAAAATTTTGGTGATGGTTTATGGCAATATGACTTACAGAAACCAGCTCGTACCCCAGGAAATGTTGTAGTTAGTTCAGATTTATATAGTGTTATTATGCCTTCAGCAGAAAACATGGGTGGAAATAATATTGAAACAGGAAGAAGAGTTCATTGGGATGTTGCAGTAGGTTCATTAAATGGTCTTATCATGAAATTACAAGCAAGAGAAATTGGAAGAATTTCAGTTAATTATGGTGGAATAATAGGATCTGGTTGGGGTGATGAACAAACAGCAACAGTATGGCTTAGCAATGGATATGGTCTTATGAAAGAAGGATCACCGGCATTTGCTTTGTTTAATTAACAATAACTAACTTATAGGATAGATTCATAGCCTGTCCGCTCGCAAGAGAAAGAAAAATTTTGAGATCTGTGGCCTCCTATTTGGAGGTCACATTTTTTTTTCGTATATTAATAACAAATAAAATAAAAGTCTAGATGAGTAAAAATGTAGTAATGATTGGAGCAGGTGTAGCAAATGTAAATGCTGCTACTAAGCTAGTTGATAATGGGTTTAAAGGTAAAATTACCATAATTGATATGGGTAAAGACCCATATTTAAGACCATATGAAGAAGTAATGACAGGCTTTCTAGGTGCAGGAGGTTGGTCTGATGGTAAATTAACTTATCATACTTCAATTGGAGGACAATTATCTAAATATTGTGGTGAAGAAAAAGCAATGGAATTATTTGATCAGGTGATTGATAATTTTAAACGTTTCCACCCCAAACCAGAAGAAGTACAATGTTCAAACCCCATAGCAGAACCAGATTTTATTAAACCATATTTTGGATTAAGATTATTCCCAGTATGGCACGTTGGTACTGATTATCTACACGAGATAGGTAAAAATTGGTATGACTTTTTAGTTAAGAATGGTGTTGAGTTTATTTGGGAAACTAAAGTAACTGAAATTGATTTTGACAACCAGAAATTATTTATAGAAGAAGAAGGAGTATACCGTTCATATGATCGCTTAATATTTGGTGTAGGTAAATCAGGTATTGATTTTGGCAAACGTTTAGCTGAAAAATATAATTTACCAACTGAACCTAAACCCGTACAAATTGGTGTTCGATTTGAGGCACCACAAAAACACTTCCAGAAACTAATTGATATTAGCTATGATTTCAAATTATATCGTAAATTCAAAGACGAAGGCGTATCATTACGTTCATTCTGTACAAACAACAACGCAGCTTATGTTGCCGTTGAAGAAACGTATGGAGATGTTAGCTACAATGGACATGCCAAAAAAGGAGAAGAATATAGAAATAATATGACCAACTTTGGTATTTTGATGGAAATTCAAGGTATAGATGAACCCTTTACTTGGTCAAGAGAATTAGTTAAAGCTGTAAATGAAACTTGGTTTGATAGCAGTACAGGCCTGGGTAGACATGCTCGTAAAACTCACACAGGTTTATATTATTCACCTACTCGTGAAGCAGGAATGACAAGTGAAGGTATAAAAGTTGATGCTATGCCTATTGAATCATTAGATCAAGTTAAAAATGCATTTCAAGGTTATTATAGTTATATAGAAGATTTTATTGAAGATATGAAAAAAGTATTCCCAACACTTAAAGATGATTGGGGTATTTATGTACCTGAAGTAAAATATCTTTCACCTGAACCCTTAGTTGATTATGATACATTAGCATTAATTGATTATAATAATGTTCATTTTGTGGGTGATGCATTAAGTGCAAGAGGCATTACAGTATCGGGAGCACAAGGAACATATGTTGCGGAATGGATATTACAATGTATAGAAGATGAAAATCCATTTGAAGACCCAGAAGTACAATCATTCTTAGAACAAGCAGATCAACCAGGACCATGGTCAGAAGAAGATGATAAAATTCATACTGTAGGGGGTTTAACTAATGATAAAGAAGGATCATTTATGAAATTTCAAAATAAATTAAATAAATAAAAATAAGTTATGAGTGATAAATTATATGAAGAAAAAGTTATTAAGTATCAAGGAGCTAGACATTATTTAATTAGAATGGAAGGTGAAGAACATTTTAAACATCATAGATATGATGCACCAGCTGTTGTTCCTTTATCAAAAAATTCCGAATGGAGAAAACAATATTTTTTAGGAGGTATTGAATATACTGAAGATGAATTCAAAGAAATAATGAGAGAAAGAGAAGGTTTACCTTGGTATAAACAATCTGGACCTAAAACAAACAGATTTTAATGAGAGAACACACATTACAAGCCATGCCTTATAAGGGTGAAATCCATAAAAAAGCATGGGGTCATGAATTATGGATTATTAATAATGAACTTTATTGTGGTAAATTATTAGTATTTAAAAAAGATAAATCATTTTCAATGCATTATCATTTACTAAAAGATGAAGCTTGGTATATTTCTAAAGGAAAATTTTTGTATAAGTATATTGATACTGAAGATGCTGAATATAAATCAATTGAAGTAACAGAAGGTGATTGTATACATTTAATGCCAGGTCAACCCCACCAAATGTTGGCTCTTGAAGAAGGAAGTTGTATATTTGAAGTATCAACTCAACATTTTGACAGTGATAGCTATAGAATAGGAATGGGATCATCACAATTGGATCCAAAAGATTTACCATTTTAATTATGATTAGAAAAAAATATAAAAAAGAAGAACAAGAAATATCATCTTCATTAATAGAGATAGGTAGAAAAACTGCTGTATTAGAAATAAAATTAGTAGGTTTATCTAAAATTAAAGATAATCTATTGTATGAATGTAGATATATAGATAGTGGTGTTATTAAAAATGTAGCAATTATAGCACAAGATGTAACACAAGCTTTAGCTAAATTAGACCCCTATGTAGATTCTGCAATACCAGAAAATGTTTTAAAAATAATGCTCGGTAACGAGAGATATACTATATAATATGAAAATAGGTTTATGTGGTACAATGAGTGTAGGTAAAACAACACTTGTTAATGCTTTAAAAGATGTTCCTGAATTTAAGGATTATGTTACTAGAACAGAACGTTCTAAAGAATTAATGGCAATGGGTATTCCATTAAATACAGATAGTACTGTTAAGGGTCAATCTGTGTTTTTAGCTGAAAGAGCTAGTGAATTAATGGAAGAAAATATTATTACAGACAGAACAATTATTGATGTGATGGCATTTGCTAAATGCTCAGAATCTATGTATTATTTTGAAGCTGAGGATTTTTGCCAATTTGCATCTTACATGTTAGAAGAATATGATTATATATTTTATGTTTCTCCTGAAGGTGTTGAAATTGAAGACAATGGTGTTAGAGAAACTAATGCAGATTATAGAAAAAAAATAGATGAAGAAATTCAATTATTAATTATTAAATATAAACATAGAATTAAAAATTTAATTGAAATTAAGGGTTCAACAGAAGAACGTATAAAATTAATTAAACAATCAATTTTTTCATGATATTTATAATAAAAAACTCACTATAATGAAAAGATCTGAATTAAAAGCCTCAATTAAAGAAGAAATCTTAGAACTGTTAGAAGCAGAATCTGCAGATGAAATTAAGGATAAAGCAGCAGCCCAAGCTGAGTTAAATAAAGAATTAGAAAAAACTCAAGACTTGATGAAAGAAGAAGAAGAAGATGATATGGATAAAAAAGCTATGTCTGCCGCTAAAAAAGGTGACTCTGTGTCTAAATTAGCTTCTAAACTTCAACAAACTGCTAAAGAAATGAAATCAGTAGTTAAAAAATGGAAAAATGCTGAGGGGGCTGAAAAAGAAAGGTTAACTAATCGATTAAGAGATTTAACCAAAATTAAAAAAGAACTTGAAGGCCTTCTTTAAAAATATCCAAACACTACTTATTGTAGTATTATTAATTGTTATTTTTCTTATGCGATCTTGCAGTGAGGAAAATACTCCTACTGAACCCAAAATTATTACAAAAGTAGAAACTAAATGGGATACAGTAAGTGTTGTAAAAGAAATTTATGTTCCTAAATGGAAAACAAAAATAGTTACACAAGTTGATTCTATTTTAGTAAATATACCTATTGATACTTTAGAAGTATTAAAAGATTATTATGCTAAAAATGTATTTGTTGATAAGATTGAATTAGATTCATTGGGTATAGTTACTATAACAGATACAATACATAAAAATGTTATTTGGGGGAGAACAGTTAAGTCTGATATTTTAATACCCACAACTATAATAACTGAAGAAATTTATCTTAATAATAGAGAATTTTATTGGGGAGTAGGAATACAAGGGAGATCAGATCAATTAAATTATGTAGGTGGTGAATTATTATATAAGGATAAGAAAAAACAAATATATGGTTTAGGGTTAGGAATAAATCAAAATTTTCAACCTGTTATATCAGGAAGATTATATTGGAAATTAGGTAAAAAATAATGGCTGAAGATTTAAAAAAAATAATAAGACAAGAGTATTTAAAATGCGCCCAAGATCCTGCTCATTTTATGAAAAAATACTGTTATATTCAGCATCCCCAAAGAGGTAGAATCCAATTTGGATTATATCCTTTTCAAGAAAAAGCTTTACATTTAGTTAGAGATAATCCTTATTCAATTATATTGAAATCAAGACAATTAGGTATATCTACATTATCCGCAGGTTATTCTTTATGGTTAATGTTGTTTCATAAGGATAAAAATGTGTTATGTATAGCAACAAAACAAGAGACAGCACGTAACATGGTTACTAAGGTAAAATTTATGTATGACAATTTACCTTCATGGTTACAAATAAAAGCAGAAGAAAATAATAAATTATCACTTCGATTAAGCAATGGTTCAATAATTAAAGCAACATCTGCAAGTAGTGATGCTGGTAGATCAGAAGCAGTATCTCTTCTATTAGTTGATGAGGCTGCATTTATTGATAATATTGGAGAAATTTGGGCCTCAGCTCAACAAACATTAGCAACTGGTGGGGGTGCCATTGTATTATCTACACCTTATGGTACTGGTAATTGGTTTCATAAAACATGGGTTAATGCAGAATCAAACGAAAACCAATTTTTGCCTATAAAATTACCTTGGTGGGTACATCCAGAACGTGATCAATCATGGAGAGATTCACAAGATGATTTATTAGGGGATCCTAGATTAGCAGCCCAAGAATGTGATTGTGATTTTAGCACTTCAGGTGATATAGTATTTTATTCTGAGTGGGTTGATTTTATTAAAGAAACAACAATCAAAGACCCAATGGAAAGAAGAGGAGTTGATCAAAATTTATGGATTTGGGAAGCTACAGACTATTCAAGAGAGTATATGGTAGTAGCTGATGTAGCTAGAGGTGATGGTAAAGACTTTTCAGCATGTCATGTAATGGACATTCAAACAAATACACAAGTGGCAGAATATAAAGGTCAAATGCCTCCTAAAGAATTTGGTTATTTCCTTACAGGTTTAGCTACAGAATATAATAATGCTATGTTAGTAGTAGAAAATGCTAATATAGGATGGGCTACTTTAGATGCAATTATTGAAAGAGGATATAAAAATTTATATCAATCCCCAAAATCAGATCAATTAACTGCTGAGTCCTATCTTCGTGTGTATGAAGGTAATAGTGAAATGGTCCCAGGATTTACAATGTCAATGAGAACTCGACCCCTTTGTATAAATAAATTTAGAGAATTCATTGGTGATAGATCTGTAACAATACGTTCAAAACGTTTATTAGAAGAAATGAAAGTATTTGTTTGGAAAAATGGAAGACCAGAAGCTCAAACAGGATATAACGATGACTTGGTTATGTCATTTGGGATTGGTATGTTTCTACGAGATACTTCATTAAAGTTTCAACAACAAAGTTTAGATATGACAAGAGCAACATTAGGTAGTGTAAAATCTAATAAAGTAACATATAGTGGTGGACATTCCGCTAACAGTTCAGTACAAAATCCTTATGAGATGAAAATAGATGGTGCATCTCATGATATAAAATGGTTATTATAATATTTATAAATAAATTAAAATGGCAGATACAGGCTTATTTCCAAGATTAAGAAGATTATTTTCTACAGACGTAATAATTCGTAATGTAGGGGGTAATGAACTTAAAGTTTTTGATGTAAACAAAATGCAACAAACTGGAGAAATTGAAACAAATTCTTTAGTAGATAGATTTAATAGAATTTATTCAAATTCTTCTACTTCTTTATATGGTCAACAAACAGGATTTAATTACCAGTATTTAAGACCTATGTTATACTCAGAATATGATGCAATGGATACTGATGCTATTGTAGCTTCTGCTTTAGATATTATAGCAGATGAATCTACTCTTAAAAATGATATGGGTGAAGTATTATCTATTAAATCCTCAGATGAAGACATTCAGAAAATTTTATATAACTTATTTTATGATGTATTAAATATTGAATTTAATCTTTGGCCTTGGGTTAGAAATTTAGCTAAATATGGAGATTTTTTCTTAAAATTAGAAATAGCAGAAAAATATGGAGTATATAATGTAATACCTTATACAGCATTCCATATTGAAAGAATGGAAGGAGAATTAGGAGCTAATAATAATGGTGAAAACCCAAGTGAAGTTCGTTTCCGTTTTGATCCTGATGGTGTTTCTGTTTCCGATACAGGATATTATAATGTCCCAGGAAATAACACAATTTCCCCTTCTTCTATTATTTTTGATAATTATGAAATGGCTCATTTTCGTTTATTAACTGATATGAATTTTTTACCTTATGGAAGATCATATATCGAACCAGCTCGTAAATTATTTAAACAATATGTGTTAATGGAGGATGCTATGCTTATTCATAGAATTGTTAGAGCACCAGAAAAACGTATTTTTTATATGAATGTTGGATCAATACCTCCAAATGAAGTAGATGCGTTTATGGAAAAAACTTTAAGTAAGTTAAAACGTACCCCTCATATTGATGAAAAAACAGGAGAATATAATTTAAGGTATAATATGCAAAACCTCCTTGAAGATTATTATATCCCAGTTAGAGGTAATGATGCTAGTACTAAAATCGAAAGTGCAAATGGTATGCAGTGGGATGGTATAGCTGATGTTGAATATTTAAGAGATAAACTATTTGCTGCTTTAAAAGTTCCCAAAGCATTTATGGGTTATGATGAAAACACAGATGGTAAAGCTACATTAGCAGCACAAGATATTAGATTTGCTCGTACAATTGAAAGAATTCAAAGAATTGTAGTTTCAGAATTATATAAAATAGCATTAGTTCATTTATATACTCAAGGATACAGGGATGAACAGTTAGCTAATTTTGAATTAGCATTAACTACTCCTTCAATTATTTATGATCAAGAAAGAGTAGCATTAATGAAGGAAAAGATGGATTTAGCAGCTCAAATGACTGAAACTAATTTATTCCCATCTGACTTTGTTTATGATCATTTATTCCACTTAAGTGAAGATCAATATGATGACTTTAGAGATCTAATTAGAGAAGATGCTAAACGTAAATTTAGAATTGATCAAATAGAAGCAGAAGGTAATGATCCAGTTGAAACAGGAAAATCATATGGGACACCTCATGATTTAGCTTCATTATATGGTAAAGGAAGAATGTATTCAAATCCAGGAGATGTTCCTAAACCTGATAAGTATGCTAAAGATGAAAAGACGGTATTAGGTCGCCCACAAGAAAAAGCTTCTAAACGAAATACTCAAGATGATAATTTTGGAAAAGATCGTTTAGGTTCTAAAGGAATGAAAAAGGATTATAATGATACTGGTAAAAGTGCTTTGAATTTAGAAAATAGTGCTCACTATCAAAAACATCAATCTATGTTAAAATCTATTCCCCAGCAAGGAAAAAAATTAGTATTTGAAAAAAAATCACCAAAAAGCTCGCTTCTTGACGAATCAAATATTAAGGAACAATAATTTTATTATATTTATAAAAAAATAAGTATTGATGTATATAAAACATTCGAAATTTAGGAACACAGGTATTTTATTTGAAGTAATAGTTAGAAAAATTACTTCTGAAACTCTGTCAGGAAAAGATTCCCCAGCAATAAACATTTTAAAGACCTATTTTGTTAATACAGAATTAGGAAAAGAATATAAACTGTACGAAACCGTATTCAAATCAAAAGGATTAAATTCTTCTAGGGCTAAAACAGTATTAGATACTGTATTAGAATCTTCAAAACGATTAAATAGAACTAATATTAGGAAAGAAAAATATAGTTTAATAAAATCACTAAAAGAGCATTATGATGTAGAAGGATTATTTAAAACAAAATTAAATGATTATAAAGCCCAGGCTTCATTATATACCTTATTAGAAACATATAATACTAATAAACTTATAGATCCTAATCAAATTATAGATAACAAAGTAACCTTATTAGAGCATTTAACTTCTAAAGGAGTAGATAGAAATAATGTTAAAGAAACTGTAATTGAAGAATTTAAATCACAAGATAAAGATATTCGCACTTTAACTTATTATGTTTTATTAGAAAAGTTTAATGATAAATATTCTTCATTAAATGATAGACAAAAATATATTTTAAAAGAATTTATTGAATCAGTAGATAATACTCCATCATTAAAAGCTTTTTATAATAAAGAAGTAGAATACATTACAGAAACTATTAATTCTCAAATTAGTAAAACTGAAAGTGAAGTTATTAAAATAAAACTAAATGAAGTATCTTCTTTAATTAAAAGTTTAGATAAAAAAACAACAATTAAAAGTGATCATTTAGTTAATTTATTACAATACCATTCATTAATAGAAGAATTAACAAAATCAAATGGGTAATATTATAGATAAAATATACCAAAGTATAACAGAAAATAGAGATATTGATCCAAAATTAAAAGATTGGATTGAAAAAAAATATGGTAAGTGGCATCCAAAAGATTTTATATCTGATGATGGTGATACTTACTTTAAATATGAATCTACTTCTGAAGGTGGAGGTATTGGACATAAAATTATAAGATTACCATCATTCTCAGAATTAATAAAACAATTAAAACTATCAAGAGACGCAGCTAATGATTTAGTAAAAGGTGAATCTGTTAGAGATGATGAAGTATTAAGAGGAATATATGATGAGCAGAGAAAAGTATTTAATAAATTTAGAACTCATCTAAGAAAAGAATATCCAGCATTTTATGCTCAATTAAAAGGACAACTTACAGAAGAAGAATTAGACGAAATGTCTACAACTGGTGGAGGAGCAGGAGCTGCTTCATTTACCGGTGGTACTGGAATGCAATATGCAACACCTTATGCCTTTAAAAAAGTTAAAAAAGAAAAACTACCTGAAGGTCATACTGATGCTGAAAATAAAAAATTAAAAAAAATATCAAAGGCATTAAAGTCATCTTCTAAGATGCATAAGAATCAAGCTAAACAGATAGATAAAATAACAAAAGAAAATAAAAACCCAGGAGCATCACTAGGACCAGGTCCTAAAGCTAGTGAAGATGGAGTAAAAGATAATGCATATGTAAATCAATTTAAATATAGTTTAGTACCTAAAAAAATAAAAGGATCAGGTTTAGAAGTTAAACAATTATTTGAAGATGGGAATGTTAGTTCATTTCAAAAAGAAAGAATAGATGCATTTGATGTAATTGAACAACAACTTAACGATATTTATAAGATGTTAAGCAATGCTAAAAATGAAACCAGTGATTACTATACAGAAAATCCAGGTTCATTCTCTGTAATTAAACCTACAGATTTAGTTTTAGACTATATAAAAGATATTAAAGACTTATTAAAAGGAGAATAAATGAAAACATTACAAGAACAATATAACCAAATTAAAAATGGAAAAGGTAGTAAACATATTTTCCTAAAAGAGGTTAAAGCAAATTACCCTCACTTAGTACGTAATGCTGCTGGGTTTGAGGAAGCAAGTTCTGCTTTAATTAAAAGAGATATTATAGCAGAAAATATTCATGTAGCTACAGGTTCAACAGAAAAACCAAATTGGTTTAAGCTATTTGATGATAATATGAATTTAATATCTGAGGAAGAAGCTAAAGCTATTGAGAAAAAAACATCAAAGGAAGTAACTGATTTGCAAGCTCCAACAAAAGGGTATGATTATAAAGATGATAAAATGCTTAATAATGTATCTGGTGAGCAATTTCGTCAAGGTTACTTTACAGAACTTACAGATGTAGCTAACAAAGATAAAACTAAAGAAGAATTAATTGATTTAGTGATCAAAAATATTGATAAGAATCCTTTATACTATGTTGAGGAAGCTCAATTTGGGGTTAAAGGTATTGGTTATACTGAAGAAGCACCTGCTTTAGGTAAAGGAAAAATGGTAAAAGATCCTGGTGTAGGTGGTGGATACGGTGAAGCTACTAAAAAAGACTTCCCAGAGGGGGAAGTAGGTACTGGTTATTTAGAATTAAAAGAAAATAAAATGATATCATTAATAGATTTATATGAAAATAGTCCTTTAGGTGAAGCACCTAAAAAGGTAAAAAAGAAAAAAGTAAAAAAAGAAACAACAGATAGCAAATTAGCTGAAATTGAAAAAAATGGAAGAATAGCTACTCTTGAATTACAGATTAACGCTTTAGAAGAAATTATTGAAGGAAAAAATGATAGAATTTCTATGGTTACTGAAGATGATAGTTTATCTGAATTAGTTGATAAAAAGAAAATGAAAGAAATGCAACGCGAAGTAAAACTTTTAGAAAAAAAGAAAGCGGGCATGGAAAAAATGTATGAAAAAATGTGTGGTAAATCATATAAAAGAATGGTTGACGAAGATACAGAAGTTGCTGAAGGTAGTAATGATAATAGCAATTTAGGTAGTAATGATAATAGCAACGAAAATTCTAATGATAACCCTGAATCATACTCAGGACTAGAAAGGTTTAGAACCAAATAAAAAACAATATGAGTCAATTATTAATTGAAACCCATGTATTTAAACCTAAGGGTTTAAGATTAACTGAATCCAAATCAAATAGAGGTCTTCCTTTAGTTGAGGGGATATTAGCTACTGCTGAAGTTAAAAATGGAAATGGTAGATACTATTCAAAAGATTTATGGGAAAGAGAAATTAATAAGTACCAAGTATTAGTTGATGAAAATAGAGCTATGGGGGAATTAGATCACCCCGAATCCTCAGTAATAAACTTACAAAATGTATCACATAATATATCAGATATGTGGTGGGATGGAGATAATGTAATGGGTAAAATAGAAATATTACCTACTCCTAATGGTAATATACTTAAATCTTTAGTTGAAAGTGGTATTACTGTAGGTGTATCTTCAAGAGGAATGGGTTCACTTAAAGATGTTGGTGGTTTAATGGAAGTTCAAGATGATTTCGAATTATTATGTTGGGACTTTGTATCAACACCTTCAAATCCAGATTCATTTATGCATTTAGTAAGAGAAAATAAAGAATTTAAATCACAAGATAAATATAAAAAAGTAAATAATATCCTAGGAGAAATATTATGTGCCCATGGTTCATGCCCTATGATATAATTTTAAAAATTTTACCCCTGATTCCTGAGAAGAGGCGTTTTCATTTTTTTGAAGCGCCTTTTCGCTTTTTATATCTTTACATATACGTATAATTGATAATATGCCATTTCTTATATGGCATCAGAAATTTAATTATAACCCCCTATTACGTTTCTTGAATAAACGTAGTTTCCCAACAAAAATTTAGGAAAAATGAACAGAAACTTTTTAAAAGAAGCAATCGCTGATGCTAAAGCAGTCAAAGAATCTGCTATAGCAAATGCTAAAGTCGCTCTTGAAGAAGCTTTCTCCCCACAAGTTCAAGCCATGTTTGCTAGTAAGCTAGAAGAAATGGAAAAAGAAGATGTGGATGAAGGATACGACGAGATTGATGAGGCAAAAGATGATGCTGATATTTCAGAAAAGAAAGAGTACATGACCAAAAAAGAGAAACGCGAAGGTGACGATCGTAAGTCTGATAATAAGGCTGAGACTGAAACTGAAAAGATGCGTAAGATCAAAGAGGAAGATGACATGGACTTGGATGAAATTTTAGCAGAATTAGAAAAAGATGAAAATCTTAAAGAAAATGCTCGAACAGACGCTGAAGAAGAAGGCTACAAAGACGGTATGAAGGACGAAAAAGAGGACTTGAAAGAGGACGAACGTACGGATGCTGAAGAAGAAGGCTACTTAGACGGTGAAAAAGACGAGAAAGAAGACATGGAAGACGAGGACGAAGAAATCGATCTTGAAGATATGTCTGAAGAAGATCTTAAGAAATTTATCGAAGATGTAATCGAAGATATGGTTAATGCAGGTGAAATTGAAGCCGGTGAATCATTCGAAGATGATGTTGATGTTGATGTTGACGTAGACGGTGAAATTGAAGTAGAAGACGATGAAATGACTTCTGTGGATGTAGCTGAAGCTAAAGAAGACATTGATGAAGGTAAAGAAGAAATGGACGAAGCAAAAGATGAAATGGATGAAATGAAAAAAGATTTAGATGAAGCAATGGAAACAATTGCAACATTAAGATCTGAATTAAATGAAATCAATTTATTGAATGCTAAGTTACTTTACACAAATAAAGTGTTCCGTGGCAAGAATTTGTCAGAAAATCAAAAAGTTAAAGTATTAGGTGCTTTTGATAAAGCTGAAACAATTAAAGAAGTAAAACTTGTATTTGAAACTATCAATGGTAGTGTAAAAGCAAAATCAACTACTAATAAATCTATTAGCGAAAGCGTTAGAACAAAAGGTAGTGCTTCTAATTTGACTTCAACTCCAAAAGTAACTAAAAAACAACCAATTGTTGAGTCTGATGAAATGGTCGCTCGCTTTAAAAAATTAGCTGGAATAATCTAATTTTAACATTAAATTAAAAATTAACTAAAATTAAAAACGTAAAAAAATGAGTCAATTAAATTCTCTTTTAGAAAGCGCTAATCCTTACAAATCACTACAAAGTGATGCTGCAAGATTAGCCAACAAATGGGATAAGACAGGTTTGTTAGAAGGTGTCGGTACTGAGACTGAGAAAAACAATATGTCTATGATCCTTGAAAACCAAGCTAAGCAATTAGTTATGGAAGAAAGTAACACAGGTGGTCCACTTCCTGGTGCAGGTACATTTACTCCTGGAACAGGTGCACAATGGGCTGGTGTTGCTCTACCATTAGTAAGAAAAGTATTTGGTCAAATCGCAGCGAAAGAATTCGTTTCGGTTCAACCAATGAATCTTCCTTCTGGTCTAGTATTTTATTTAGATTTCCAATACGGAACTACTAAAGCTCCTTTCACTGCTGGTGATTCACTATATGGTGATACTGATGGAAATACTCCATTCGGTAACGGTGCTACAGGTGGTCTTTATGGTGCTGGTAGATTTGGATACTCAATTAACAATACTCAGTCTGCTGCTTATACTGTAGCATCTGCTTCTGTTGATTGGTACACTGATTTACAAGCTGATTCTTCAGTATCTCAGTCTTATGCTGCAGGTGCTTCAGGTCAAATCGTAAAACTAGCTATCCCAACTTCTGCATTCCCTGATTATGACACTAGAGGTGTTAAAGGTTTTTACCTTTCAGGTGCTGCAGCTGATTTACCAGCAGGAGCTACTCAATACCCACAATTTACAAAAATCAATGGTAATAACATTGAATTCTTTGTAGGTTCTGATGTTGTAGAAGGTGCTTCATTAAAAGTTGAATATTTACTACAAACAAATGACGCTCAAAGAGGTGATTTTGAAGATGGTAATAACAACTTAAATGCTGATAATACACCAATTTCAATTCCTGAAATTAACATTCAAATGCAGTCAGAAGCAATTGTTGCTAAGACTCGTAAATTGAAAGCTGTTTGGACTCCTGAGTTCGCTCAAGATCTTAACGCTTACCATTCTTTGGATGCTGAAGCTGAATTAACATCAATCATGAGTGAGTACATTTCATTAGAAATCGACTTAGAAATTCTTGATATGTTAATCGAGTCTGCTGCTGCAGGTACTGAATACTGGTCAGCTCAAAACAACTTATCATTAGCTTCAACAGGTGTTGTAGATGCTGATTTAGGTTTCTATAACTCACAAGGACAATGGTTCCAAACTTTAGGAACTAAAATCCAAAAGTTGAGTAATATCATTCACCAGAAAACTCTTAGAGGTGGAGCTAATTTCTTAGTATGTTCTCCAACAGTAGCTACTATTATCGAATCTATTCCAGGATTTGCTAGTACTTCTGACGGTGATGCTGCTAAAATGAGCTACGCATTTGGTGTACAAAAAGCAGGTACTATCAATTCTAGATACACTGTTTATAAGAACCCATACATGACTGAAAATACTATTTTATTAGGTTTCAGAGGTGGTCAGTTCTTAGAAGCTGGTGCTGTATTTGCTCCATATATTCCATTAATTATGACTCCATTAGTATACGATCCAAATACCTTTACTCCAAGAAAAGGTCTATTAACTCGTTACGCTAAGAAAGTCGTAAGACCAGAATTCTATGGTAAGATCTTCGTAGAAGGTTTAAACACTCTATAATCAATAGATTATAATTTATAATAAAGAGCCCCGCATTAGCGGGGCTTTTTTTTTAGTACTATTTGTGTACCTAGTTATTAGTTAGTATATTTATACACGAATATAAAATTAAAAAAGTTATTAAAATGAAAGAAACTCCATCACAGTTACCAATTCAAAGTTACGTAATGAATTTTCCATTTACTTTCAACACAAATGATCCAAATAATGTTTGGATGAAAGAAATGTCTGAAGAAGAATTATCAGTTAACAGACCAAAAGCATATAAACAATTTATGGACTTGTATAATTTTATGGCAGGTCAATCATTAGTACATTTACTCCCAGCTGAAGGTAATTTTCAGGATTTAGTTTATGTAGCAAATTTAGGGTTACATTTACCTCATATTTGTAAAGAAAATCATATACTATTATCTAATTATACTTCCCCTCCAAGACAAGGTGAAGAATATGTAGGTCAAAAATTCTTTAATCAAATGGGTTATAAAACTCATATCTCACCCCATAAATGGGAAGGTGAAGCCGATATTAAATATTTAAAGGATAATGTTTATATTGGTGGTTACGGTATTCGTTCTGACATTAAAACATATGAATGGATGGAAGAAAACTTTGATATGAATATTATTAAAGTTAATATGGTAGATGAATATATGTACCATCTAGATTGCAGTATATTCCCGTTAAATATCAATTCAAGTATGGTTTGTACTGAACTATATGATAAAAAAGAATTAGCTGAAATAAGCAAATATACAAATATAGTAGACATAGATGTTGAAGATTCTATGTATGGGATGGCAAATTCTGTTAGGTTAGGAAATATGGTTTTATGTGCTTCTAATATTTCAGAATTAAAAAAATCAGATGAGTTTTATGAAGGCGAAAAACATAAAATTGCTTCATTAGAAAAAATATGTTCAGATGAAGGAATGGAACCTGTAATATTTAATTTATCAGAATATATGAAATCAGGAGCTATGTTATCGTGTATGGTAATGCATTTAAATAGAGTAGATCATTTTAAAACTCTTTTATAATGGCTGAAAAATTAGAAGATTGGCTAAATGGTGAGGTAGCAGAATTATCTAAAATGTCCGTTGGTGAGTTAAGTAATACATTTTTCTTTAGAGACCCTATTAGACCAACTCATATAGATCACAAACATTTTTATAGTCCAGCTGATGGTACTATATTATATCAAAAGGTTGTTCAACCCGGTGAGCAAGTTTTAGAAATAAAAGGTATTGATTATACTATCCAAGATGTAATGGGTGATAAAGATTATAATCAACCTTCTTTAGTTGTAGGAATATTTATGTCGTTTTATGATGTTCATATTAATAGAATTCCTTATGGTGGAGTATTAAAATACAAACATATGGAACCTATTGAATCAATGAATAAACCTATGTTAGCAGTGGAGAAGGATATTTTAAATAAAGTAATCAACCCTAATAACATGGAGTACTTAAAGTACAATGAAAGAATGTTTAACCAAGTGTATGTTCCTTCTTTAGATTACACATACTATTTAATACAAATTGCTGATGAAGATGTAAATGTAATAGCCCCTTTCAAACAACAAAAGGATCTATGCACTCAAAATGAAAGATTCAGTTTAATAAGATGGGGGTCACAGGTAGATTTAGTTCTTCCTTTAGATTCAAGATATAATTTCGAGACAGTTTTAGACAATACAATGCATGTAAATGCTGGACTCGACAAATTAATAAAAATAAACCATACTAAAAATGGCATCAAAACCCCACACCGACGAAGTTCACAGAAAACAAAGAATAGTGAAAAACCCAATTAAATTTAAAATTTCACTAAATGAAGAACAAAAAGAATCTAAGCAAAAAATCTTAGATAACACTTTAACATTATTAGCTGGAAAAGCAGGATCAGGTAAAACCTTACTAGCATGTCAAGTAGCTTTAGATGGTCTTTTAAGAAGACATTATTCAAAAATTATTATAACTAGACCTACAGTAAGTAAAGAAGAAATAGGATTCCTACCAGGAGATTTAAGAGAAAAAATGGATCCTTGGATTCAACCTATTTATCAAAATATGTATACTCTTTATGATAAGGTAAAAGTAGAAAAACTTATTGAAGATGGTAAAATTGAAATTGTACCTTTAGCATTTATGAGAGGTAGAACATTTTTAGATTCATGTATAATTGTAGATGAAGCTCAAAACGTTACTCATGAACAAATGGAAATGATTTCTACTAGAATAGGTTTAAGGTCAAAAATGATTATTTGTGGTGACGATCATCAAGTTGATTTAAAATCAAGAAAAGAATCTGGATTTAGATTTTTACACTCAGCAGCTCGAAGAGTAAAAAATATGTGTTCTATTACATTACTTCAAAATCATAGAGATCCTATTGTAGATGACTTAATATTAATCTATGAAGAAGCAGAAGATAGAGGAATAATTAAAGGATCTTCAGGTACTAGCGGAAAAACTAGGCGATAATTCTAATAATTTAAAGGGGGCTTATCAATTAAGCCCCTTTTTTTATATATTTATAACAAAAACAATTATGGCATCAATACTTACTCCATCAGCTTTTCAAATTAAAATAAAGGAGGAACACGTAGTTAAGGGTATTAAAACTACTAATGAAACTTTTTTCACATTAGGTAATATTACTAATGTAGATAGAAGAATTGTTACTATCCCAGCTCAAACATCAATTGATTTGTTTAATGTTAATGGGGTAAACCCATCAGCTGGTACTTTTCCTTCAAGTAGTATGAAATATGCTAGAATTACTAATTTAGATACAACTTCTTCATTAGCTGTTTCTTTCACCTCTTCTAAATCCCCAGATGGGATAGGAATAGTAGGTACAGATTTAACATCATCATACACAAGTGGAGGTAAAGGGGGAGTAATTGGGCTTTACCCAGCAGTACCAACTACATCAAGTGTTAGTGGTAGTGGAATGACATTAGATGTAGTAATTTCTTCATCATTAATAATGAGCCAAAGTTTAGGAATAAATCTTGCACCTGATGATTGTGCTACAGGAACCTATAATGTAAATTTAACAGGAGGTAGTGGTACTGGAGCAACAGCTCAAGCTGTAGTTACAGGAGCAAACCCAGCTACACCAACATTATCAAGCGTAATGGTTTTAAACCCTGGAAGGGGGTATGTAGTAGGAGATGTATTATCAATAGCATCAGGAGATTTAGGAACCGGACAATTAGTAACTGCTCAACCTTTTACTAATAATGGTTTAATTCCTAATGTATCAAATGATATAACAAGAGAAATAGCAGTTTATACAACTACAGGTCAAGGAGGTACAGTTAATGTAAGATCAGTTGGGGGAGTAGTTTCAACAGTAACCCCAGTAAATATAGGAACTGGATACCAACAAGGTCAAGTAATTACAATCTCACAAGCTCAATTAATAAATGTTGGATTTGGAAATGTAAGTTCAGACTATACTTGTACTCTTTTAGCTGATGATGTAGGAAACTCATCTGGAGCTTCTTTATTAGCTTTAACTAGTAGTAACATAGATACAAGTATATTTCAAGCAAAAATAGTAGCAGGTGGAAGTGGATATGAAGTAGGAGAAACTGTCACTGTAAATGGTGCTGAAATAGGAAATGCTACAGATGCAATATTTACTTTAACATTAAATGATTTTACAGAAAATGGAGCAAGAAGTTATTGGACTATGGATGTATTACCTACTTCATCTTTAATGTTTTCAAGTCCTCAAGTTACAGGAAGTACATTTAATGGTTTCTTTGAGCAAGATATAGAATTTGTTTCTGTATATGCTGAAACAGAAAGAATGGATGTTGAATACGTAGTTGTAAACTCAGATAACGCATAAATAAAAAACTATGGCAAATATACCAATATGGCCCGGATCTAGTTCATTCCACCCAGGAGATACACCTTTTGGGTTTTATGATAATGATCCTGAATTCCAAATAGACGCAGATAAATTTGCAACTTTTGCAGCAAGAAGATTAGGATATCCTATTGTAGATGTTGAACTTCAAGATTTAAATTTTTATGCTGCTTTTGAAGAAGCAGTAACAATATATGCTAATGAATTATATGGATTTAAAATTAGAGATAATTATCTAACATTAGAAGGAGCAGATGCTGCTACTATGGATATTGAAGATACAATTGTTGTTCCTAATTTAGGAAGAATAATCCAAATGTCAGAACAATATGGGGTTGAAGCTGGTACTGGTGGAAATGTAGATTGGCATACAGGAGCAGTTGAATTAACAGCTTCAATTCAAGATTATAATTTAGAAGATTGGGCACAAGCTAATATTCCTCATTATAAAGATCATGATATAGAAATTATGAGGGTGTTTTATGAAGCACCTCCTGCAATATTAAGATATTTTGATCCTTATATTGGTACTGGGATGGGTACTATGAATTTAATGGATACTTTTGGTTGGGATGGTTATTCCCCAGCAGGTGTAGATTTTTTATTAATGCCTATTAATTATGACTTACAAGTTATTCAACAAATTGAATTTAATGATATGGTTAGAAGAGCTAACTACTCATTTGAAATGCATAACAATAATTTAAGAATTTTCCCAATCCCAGATGGAACAGTTCCAAAGTTATATTTTGAATACATTCTTAATTCAGAAAGATCATCTGCATCTTTTGTAGTAGGAGGTAGTAGTACTATTTCAAATATTTATGATGTTCCTTATAAAAATCCAAATTATGATGATATTAATTCAGTTGGTAGAAGTTGGATATTCGAATATGCTTTAGCTTTATGTAAAGAAATGTTAGGGTATGTACGAGGTAAATATCAAGTAGTACCAATTCCTGGAGATAATGTTACATTAAACGCAAATGATTTAATTACAGCAGCCACAGGAGAAAAAGAAAGATTAATTGATAGGTTAAGAGCTTATTTAGGAGAAACATCAAGAGAAAAATTATTGGAAAGAAGAGCAGCTGAAAGTGACTTTATTGAAAAAGAATTAGGCAAAGTTCCATTTCCCATTTATATAGGATAACATGGCATTATTTGGAGGAGCAAGAGATATAAGTTTATTTAGACATCTAAATAGAGAGTTAATGGCAGATGTCATTACTCAGCAATGTTCTTTTTATAAGTTTAAATTAGAAGAAACTAAAGTAAACATATATGGAGAAGCTGCTGAAGAAAAATTCTATATGGGTCCTGTCTTACTTAATTGTCTTATAGAAAGAGCTAATGAAGACTTCCCAGAAACAGATTTAGGTACTGATTTTACTTGGGGTGCTACTTTTAAATTTCTTAGAGATGATTTATTAGGAAAAATGGAAGAATTTAATTTAGATTTTGCACCTACAAATTATCAATATGGAGCTGATTTAGTTCCTGAAGTTGGAGATATAATTTTGTATAATGAAGGATATTATGAAGTAGATGTTGTAAATGCTAACCAATATTTTATGGGTAAAAATCCTGATTACCCTAATTCACCACAATTACAAAACCCAGGTTTAGAAAACTTTGGTTCTTCAATATCAATTATTTGCGAAACACATTATGTACCTGCTGATAAGGTAGGAATTACACAAGAAAGATTATATACTGGAAATAACAATAACCCCTCGTTAAATGGCTAATCAAGGAAAAAAACCAATACCTAAAACTCAAAGAGAAATTTTAAATTCTCAGATTGATCCTTATACCCCTCCTGTGGGGGCTAGTGGTTTTTCTGAAACTGGTAATCCTAATTATGTCAATACTCCTAATAGAGCAACTCAAGTATCTTTTAGAGATGATAATACTAAACCTTTTTCATTAGGGATAAAAGATATAGACGAAGCTATAATGTATTATATGGAAGAGGTAATTCAACCTACCGTAATACAAAATGGAGCAGTACAACAAGTTCCTTTCATTTATGGTTCTCCCGAAAGATGGAAACAAGTTCAAAAAGATGGTTACTATAGAGATAAAAAAGGTAAAATTATGTTACCTATAATTACATTTAAACGTAATAATATTGAAAAAATTAGAAATGTAGCAAATAAATTAGATGCTAATAACCCCCACAATGTAAGCATTTTTCAAAAACCTTATAGTGTTAATAATGCATATGATAATTTTTCTATTTTAAACAATAAAAAACCAGATAAAGTAAATTATGCTGTAGTAGTTCCAGATTATGTTAATATAACCTATGATTTTATTGTAGCTACTTACTATGTAGAACAATTAAATAAAATAGTTGAAGCTATTAATTACGCCTCAGATTCATATTGGGGTAATCCTGAAAGATATCAGTTTAGAGCTAGAATAGATAACTTTGCAACACCAGTAAATGTAGAACAAAAAGGTGAAAGATCCGTTAAAGCAACCTTTAGCTTAAAATTATATGGATATTTAGTTCCTGATGTAGTACAAAAACAACTTAATTCAATAAAAAAATTTAATACACCCACACAAATTATATTTAATATGGAAACAGTACAAAATATGGAAGCGTTAAACGCTAAACCAGATAATTCTCGTCTTAGCATTCAATCAGATAATGACTTTACAGAATTTCCAAAATCTAAATAATAGTACTGCTTTTCGTAATATTTATAAATAAAATTAGATGGGTATAATATTAAGACAGAACAAAGGTTCCGAGTTAACATTCGCAGAAGTAGATGGCAATTTTCAGTCACTCTACTATTCTAGTTCTTTGTCTGGGAGTGATTTACAATTCTTTTTTGCAAGTAGTAGTGTAACCCATAGTATAGATTTAACTAACGTTCCAGGATTTACAGGAATTACAATAGAAAGTGGAAGTACTGTAATATCTAATGGAGTAGAAAAATTAAACTTTTTAGGAAGTGGAATTGCTAGCATAACAGATGTTGGAAATAACCAAGTTGATATTAATGTTCAAGGTGGTGGTGGTGGTAGTGGTACTGGTATTTTCCAACAATCCGCGTCTTCTGATGTATATTTTGCAACTGCTTCATTATTAATAACAGGTAGCACAATACAAGAATCACCATGGACTGTTACAGGACCTAACATAACAGCATCTAGTGCTGGTACTGGAGGTGGAGTAGATAAATATGCTTTAGTAGTAAGTGAATCAGTATGGCATTATACAGATAATGTAGGTGTTCCCACTTCTAAAGCATGGAAGACTGATTTAGATGGATCATACTTTAATAATTATGATCATAATACAGACACAGCTGAAATTTTAAGATTTATGGCAGGATTATTAAGTGCATCTGCCCCAGATACAGCACCTAATACGCGTTTTTATTCGTCTATATCTGAGACAAAAGCCAATACACAAACTACATCGGCTCCAAATGGGTATGTACCTCAAGCAACTAGTAACGGTACTGTTACCTATTTAAATAGTAAAGGATTTGCAACCCCAGGCCAAACTATATTTCAAGGTATTAGTCCTATTTATAATAATTCAAGTTATAATATTAAATATAATTCAGTAGCTGGGGGATCAACAACTGTATCTTCATCTAATGATACTCAATTGTTTGGATTAGGGAATATAGGTTCAATTTTTATTGCAAATGGGTTTATAACAGGATCTTTTATAGATAATAATAGTTCAACTCAAACAGCAATATCATCATCAGCTCTTACACTATCAAAAACAGGAGCAGGTGTTGCAAATGGTTTAACAATTGGAGATATTCCATCATCAGATCCTTTAATCCCTCAAGCATACCAAGATGGTAAATTTGAATTAATATTTCAAAATAATTTTTATAATGGGGGAGTTAGTTTTAGTACAAAAGAATCTACAGGATTTTATGATTTAAAAGCAGATATAGCAATAAGATCAGGATCAGGTAATTATTCTCCTTATAAATCAGCTAATGAGCAAGTATTTTATACTCCTATAATTGATGGAGATTTTTCACAAACAACAACATTACTCTATAATGGAAGTCAATCTCTTTCAGCTCAATCTAGATCTTTATCAGGTGCTCCTTATATGCAACAAGCTTTTTGGAAAGCATCAGCTTCAATAGATGGTTTATTTAATCCTTTATATGCATCCTCAACTACTTTTGCTAGATTAGTTGAAAATGATAGTAATACAACAATTACAAATGGTGGTGCAATTCCTTATGTAGGAAGTACAAATGGAGGAACAGTACAAACCGGAAATTTTGTTTACAATCAAGCAGGAAATATTGTAAGAACAATTGGGTCAATCCCAGAAGAGAGAGATATAGTTAAATTATCTGCAAGTTTAGATTTTAATGTTTTTGGAACAGGAAATACTAATATAACCCAAAATTCAATATCACCAACAAGGTTTGTAATTGATACAAAAGGAAGAATTAGAAATGGTTCTGAATCTACTTTTTCTACCAGTAATATTGGCTATTTTGATGCTGGAGCCTTTGGTCAAAATGTACTATCAGGTTCTATGGCATATTATGGTAGAGCCCAAGGATATGATGGAGGTTCATTAACAGGAACTTCAGGTAATACAGTATTTACTGAACAATTTACAGGAGAAGATTATAGAATAGTAATTAATGATAAATTATTAACTGGATCTTATACTAGTGGTGATAAACCCACAACCAGTACTTATGTTGTAGGATTACAACCAGCTTTAGAATTACAGGTAAAACCTGGTTATTTAGTAACTCCAGGTAAAGCTTATGGTTATTGGATTCCTACAAACCCAGCTGCAGGAGCATATCAATATTATGCAAGAGCTTTTCAAAGAGATTTAACAACAGGAGCTAGTGATGTAACTGCTAGTTTTGGGGTTGCTTTAAATAATTGGGATAGTACATCTAATGGAGTGTCAGTAGCATTTTTATTTTCAGGCTCAGGGGCACAAGCATATTCAAACCCAAGAATTTTTGACCCCACCGAAACAGTAGGGGATGCTTTACAAATAGGTATAACTAATAATAATTTTACAAATCCATTTAGTGATCCTATTGATTTATATGCTTGTAAAACTGGTACAATAAGAGGAAGTGGTGCTAGTACAAGTTATGAATTTCCTCTTTTAAATGGAAATGGTATGACTTTGGATCAATTCACACAAGATTTTATAGTTATAATTAGATATAAAGGTGATCCAACACCCGTTGATGATATAAGCATAACGATTACGTAAAAAGAATAAGATAACGAATGGCACTAGATAAAACAAAAAAGTCGAATAGGTTACTCCAGAGTAAGAGATATACAATGGAGCAAAGTACTGATGCTCAAGAGGCGTTCACAAGAACTATCGACATTAATGCTGGTGATGTTTATATTAGAGAAAATTTTGTTCCTGAAAACAATTTACCTTATTCTGGTAGTGGACAAAACCAAGCTACATTACAATCTGCAAGTGTTGATGTTGTAAAATTCCATTTTCAACACCAATTAACACCTTCTTCAGTTGTTAATGGTAGTAAAACAGAAGTATTTTTCTTTATATCTAAATCATCTCATGATCCAACAGTAGCTGTTACTCCTCAAATTATACAGGATGGACAACAAACTAGTTTTTTATCCCCAAAATATTCAGATGCTTCCTTAACATTTAAAAATACTGAAGATAATGTACCAGCAGGAAATGGTACTCCAGGTTATAATGTTACTATAAGAGTAAATGGTACTGAACAAGATGCAGCTTTTTATCAATTTGATTATAAAACAGGTGTAGTTCAATTCGTAGATAATTCAGTTGCTCCTACTACAGGGGATACAGTAGTTATGTCAGCTTATCAATATGTAGGTCCTACATTAGCTGATGGTGGAATTGGTAGTGGTGCAGGATTCCCATTTTCAGGATCAGCACAAATTACAGGATCAGTTGGGGGTGTACCTGGAGGATTTGCAGTAACAGGTAGTAGTACTTTTGATGTAAGTGGAACAGGAGACGAATTTAAAATAGAATCAGCTCCAATACAAGACTTTCCATTTTTATTAACATATGCTACAGGTTCAGGAAAAATAGGATATGTTGAAATATCTAGTGGTACAAGTGGTTTAGCAGGTACATCAGGAACATCAGGAATTTCAGGAACAGCAGGTTCAAGTGGTTCAAATGGTTCAAGTGGTGGAAGTGGAATAGCAGGTACAAGTGGTATAGCAAGTACTAGTGGAACTACAGGTTCATCAGGTTCAAATGGTGAAAACGGAATTGCAGGTACAAGTGGTATAGATAGTACTAGTGGAACATCAGGTTCATCAGGATCAAATGGAGAAAATGGAATAGCAGGTACAAGTGGTATAGCAAGTACTAGTGGAACTACAGGTTCATCAGGTTCAAATGGTGAAAACGGAGTTGCAGGTACAAGTGGTGCCGACAGTACTAGTGGTACTTCAGGTTCATCAGGATCAGTAGGCTCTTCAGGTTTAGCAGGCGCTAGTGGATTAAGTCAAACAGCAGGTTCATCAGGTTCAAGTGGTGAAGATGGAACTTCAGGTGTAGCTAGTACAAGTGGTACTTCAGGTTCATCAGGTTCAAATGGTGAAAATGGAATTGCGGGTACAAGTGGTGTAGATAGTACTAGTGGTACTTCAGGATCAAGTGGGTCAGTAGGTTCAAGTGGGTTAGCAGGTGCTAGTGGTTTATCACAAACAGCAGGTTCATCAGGTTCAAGTGGTGAAGATGGAACAAGTGGATTAGCTGGTACAGCAGGTTCATCAGGTTCTGCAGGTACATCAGGTATAACAGGAACAAATGGATTAAGTCAATTAAGCGGCACTTCAGGATCAAGTGGTTCAAATGGTACATCAGGTGAAGTAGGTACTAATGGAGTAAGCCAATTAGCAGGTACTTCAGGTTCATCAGGATCTGCAGGTACATCTGGAGAAGTAGGTACAAATGGTTTAAGCCAATTAAGTGGAACTTCAGGTTCATCAGGATCAGTAGGTTCTTCAGGTTTAGCAGGCGCTAGTGGTTTATCACAAACCGCAGGTTCATCAGGTTCATCAGGAGAAGATGGAACTTCAGGTTTAGCAGGTACTTCAGGTTCATCAGGATCTGCAGGTACAACTGGAGAAACAGGAACAAACGGAGCAAGCCAATTATCAGGAACTAGTGGATCTAGTGGTTCAAATGGTACATCAGGAGAAGTAGGCACAAATGGAGTAAGTCAATTATCGGGTACTTCAGGTTCAAGTGGATCTAACGGTTCATCAGGTGAAGTTGGAACAAACGGAGCTAGTCAATTAAGTGGAACTTCAGGTTCATCAGGATCAGTAGGATCAAGTGGATTAGCAGGTGCAAGTGGTTTATCCCAAACTGCGGGTTCATCAGGATCTTCAGGAGAAGATGGAACTTCAGGTTTAGCAGGTACTAGTGGTTCTTCAGGTTCAGCAGGTACAACAGGTATAACAGGAACAAATGGTTTAAGCCAATTATCAGGAACAAGTGGTTCATCAGGTTCTGCAGGTACTACTGGTGAAGTAGGTACTAATGGTTTAAGTCAACTAAGTGGAACATCAGGATCTTCAGGATCTAATGGTTCTTCAGGAGAAGCAGGAACAAACGGAGCTAGTCAATTAAGCGGTACTTCAGGTTCATCAGGATCAGTAGGTTCTTCAGGTTTAGCAGGTGCTAGTGGGTTAAGTCAGACAGCAGGTTCATCAGGATCTTCAGGAGAAGATGGAACTTCAGGTTTAGCTGGTACAAGCGGTTCAAGCGGTTCAGCAGGTACAACTGGGGAAACAGGAACAAATGGAGCTAGTCAATTAAGCGGTACTTCAGGATCAAGTGGTTCAAATGGTACATCAGGAGAAGTAGGTACAAATGGTTTAAGTCAACTATCAGGAACAAGCGGTTCAAGTGGATCTAATGGTTCTTCAGGAGAAGCAGGTACTAACGGAGTAAGCCAATTAAGTGGAACTTCAGGTTCATCAGGATCAGTAGGCTCTTCAGGTTTAGCAGGCGCTAGTGGGTTAAGTCAGACAGCAGGTTCATCAGGTTCAAGTGGAGAAGATGGAACAAGTGGATTAGCAGGAACAAGCGGTTCAAGTGGTTCAGCAGGTACAACAGGAGAAACAGGAACAAACGGAGCTAGTCAATTAAGTGGTACTTCGGGGTCAAGTGGATCAAATGGTACAACTGGTGAAGTTGGAACTAATGGAATAAGCCAATTATCAGGTACTTCAGGTTCATCAGGATCTAATGGTTCTTCAGGAGAAGTAGGTACAAATGGTTTAAGCCAATTAAGTGGTACTTCAGGTTCATCAGGATCTAATGGTTCTTCAGGTTTAGCAGGTGCTAGTGGTTTATCACAAACCGCAGGTACTTCAGGTTCAAGTGGTGAAGATGGAACTTCAGGTTTAGCAGGTACTAGTGGTTCAAGTGGTTCAGCAGGTACAACAGGAGAAACAGGAACAAATGGATTAAGTCAATTATCAGGAACTAGTGGTTCTTCAGGATCAAATGGTACAACTGGTGAAGTTGGAACAAATGGAGCTAGTAAATTAAGTGGAACTAGTGGTTCATCAGGATCTAATGGTTCTTCAGGAGAAGCAGGAACAAACGGAGCTAGCCAATTATCAGGAACTAGTGGATCTAGTGGTTCAAATGGTTCTTCAGGTTTAGCAGGTGCTAGTGGATTAAGTCAAACTGCAGGTTCATCAGGATCTTCAGGAGAAGATGGAACAAGTGGATTAGCAGGAACTAGTGGTTCTTCAGGTTCAGCAGGTACAACAGGAGAAACAGGAACAAATGGATTAAGTCAATTAAGTGGCACTTCAGGATCAAGTGGTTCAAATGGTACTACTGGAGAAGTAGGTACTAATGGAGCAAGCCAATTATCAGGAACTAGTGGTTCATCAGGTTCAAATGGATCTAGTGGGGCACAAGGTACAAACGGAGCTAGCCAATTATCAGGTACTTCAGGTTCATCAGGATCTAATGGTTCTTCAGGTTTAGCAGGTGCTAGTGGATTAAGCCAAACAGCAGGTACTTCAGGTTCAAGTGGTGAAGATGGAACAAGTGGATTAGCAGGAACTAGTGGTTCTTCAGGTTCAGCTGGTTCAAATGGAGCAGCAGGAGGTAATGGTGCAAGTAATGTATCAGGTACTTCAGGTTCAAGTGGTTCAGCAGGTTCAAATGGTGATGCTGGTGAAGAAGGAGAAAGTGCACTATCAGGTACTTCAGGTTCATCAGGTTCTGCAGGTTCAAACGGTGATCAAGGAGCAGCAGGTTCAAGTAATTTAAGTGGAACTAGTGGATCTAGTGGTTCAAATGGTTCTTCAGGAGAAGTAGGGACTAATGGAGCAAGCCAATTATCAGGTACTTCAGGATCAAGTGGTTCAAATGGTACTACTGGAGAAGTAGGTACAAATGGTTTAAGCCAATTAAGTGGTACTTCAGGATCATCAGGTTCAAATGGATCTAGTGGGGCACAAGGTACAAACGGAGCAAGTCAGTTATCAGGAACTAGTGGATCTAGTGGTTCAAATGGTTCTTCAGGTTTAGCAGGTGCTAGTGGTTTATCACAAACTTCAGGAACAGCAGGTTCTTCAGGTGAAGATGGAACTTCAGGTTTAGCAGGTACTTCAGGATCAAGTGGTTCAACAGGTTCAAATGGAGCAGCAGGAGGAAATGGTGCAAGCAATGTGTCAGGAACTTCAGGTTCTGGTGGTTCATCAGGTTCAAATGGAGCAGCAGGTGCAAAAGGTTCAAGTAATGTATCCGGGACTTCAGGTTCTGGTGGTTCATCAGGTTCAAATGGTAATGCTGGTGCACAAGGTTCAAGTAATGTATCAGGTACTTCAGGTTCAAGTGGTTCAGCAGGTTCAAATGGTAATCAAGGAGCAGCAGGTTCGAGTAGATTAAGTGGTACTAGTGGATCAAGCGGTTCTAATGGATCCACAGGTTTAGCAGGTGCTAGTGGTTTATCACAAACTTCAGGAACAGCAGGTTCTTCAGGTGAAGATGGAACAAGTGGATTAGCAGGCACTTCAGGTTCATCAGGTTCAGCAGGTTCACAAGGTGCTGCAGGTGGAAATGGTACAAGTAGACAATCAGGAACATCAGGATCTTCGGGTTCAAATGGTTCACAAGGTGCTGTTGGAGATAATGGTACAAGTAGACAATCAGGAACATCAGGTTCATCAGGATCTGCAGGTTCAAATGGTAATCAAGGTGCAGCAGGTTCAAGCAGATTAAGTGGTACAAGCGGTTCATCAGGATCTAATGGTTCTTCAGGTGATCAAGGAGGAAATGGTTCAAGTAGACTAAGTGGAACAAGTGGTTCATCAGGGTCTAATGGTTCACAAGGTGTTGCAGGTGGTAATGGTACAAGCAGACAATCAGGTACTTCAGGATCATCAGGATCTACAGGTTCAAATGGTAATCAAGGAGGAAATGGTGCAAGTAAATTAAGTGGAACTTCAGGTTCAAGTGGTTCTAATGGATCTACAGGTTTAGCAGGTGCTAGTGGTTTATCACAAACTTCAGGAACAGCAGGTTCAAGTGGTGAAGATGGAACTTCAGGTTTAGCAGGTACTTCAGGTTCATCAGGATCTACAGGTTCACAAGGTGCAGCTGGTGGTAACGGTACAAGTAGACAATCAGGTACTTCAGGATCTTCAGGTTCTAATGGTTCACAAGGTGCTGCAGGTGCAAATGGTACAAGCAGACAATCAGGTACTTCAGGTTCAAGTGGTTCAGCAGGTTCAAACGGTAACCAAGGAGCAGCAGGTTCAAGTAAACTAAGTGGTACAAGTGGTTCATCAGGATCTAATGGTTCACAGGGTGTTGAAGGTGGAAATGGTACAAGCAGACAATCAGGAACTTCAGGATCTAGTGGTACTACAGGTACAGCAGGTATTGCTGGTGCATCTGGAGGTAGCACAACTTCAGGTTCAAGTGGTTCAGCAGGTTCAAATGGTAACCAAGGAGCAGCAGGTTCAAGTAAACTAAGTGGTACTTCAGGATCTTCAGGTTCAAATGGTTCACAAGGAGTTGCAGGTGGAAACGGCACAAGTAGATTAAGTGGTACTAGCGGTTCATCAGGATCAAATGGTTCGCAAGGTGCAGCTGGTGGTAATGGTTCAAGTAGATTAAGTGGTACTTCAGGATCTTCAGGTTCAAATGGTTCTTCAGGTGATCAAGGAGGAAATGGTTCTAGTAGATTAAGTGGTACTTCAGGTTCATCAGGATCTACAGGTTCAAGTGGTAATCAAGGAGGAAACGGTGCAAGTAAATTAAGTGGAACTTCAGGATCTTCAGGTTCAAATGGTTCATCTGGTGTTACTGGTAATAAAGGTGGAAGTGGAGAATCAGGAACATCAGGTTCATCAGGGTCCGCAGGTTCACAAGGAGTTGCAGGTGCAAATGGTACTAGTAGACTAAGTGGTACTTCAGGATCTTCAGGATCAAATGGTTCGCAAGGTGCAGCTGGTGGTAATGGTTCAAGTAAATTATCAGGTACTTCAGGATCTAGTGGTACAACAGGTTCAAGTGGTATTGATGGTGGAGAAGGTCAAAGTGCTAATAGTGGTACTTCAGGATCATCAGGAACTAATGGTTCACAAGGTGCAGCAGGTAATAATGGCACAAGTAGACTAAGTGGTACTTCAGGATCATCAGGATCTAATGGTTCACAGGGTAATGCAGGTGGAAATGGTACAAGCAGACAATCAGGAACTTCAGGATCTTCAGGTTCTAATGGTTCACAAGGTGATGCAGGTGCAAATGGTTCAAGTAGATTAAGTGGTACTTCAGGTTCAAGTGGTTCAGCAGGTTCAACTGGTAATCAAGGTGCAGCTGGTTCAAGTAGACTAAGTAATACTTCAGGATCTTCAGGTTCAAATGGTTCAAATGGTAACCAAGGAATATCAGGAGAAAGTAATGTAAGTGCTACAAGTGGTACTTCAGGTTCAGCAGGTTCAAACGGTAACCAAGGAGCAGCAGGTTCAAGTAAACTAAGTGGTACTTCAGGATCTTCAGGTTCAAATGGTTCTTCGGGTGATCAAGGAGGAAATGGTTCAAGTAGATTATCAGGTACTTCAGGATCATCAGGATCTACAGGGTCAAGTGGTAATCAAGGAGGAAATGGTGCAAGTAAACTAAGTGGTACTTCAGGATCTTCGGGTTCAAATGGTTCACAGGGTAATGCAGGTGGAAACGGCACAAGTAGATTAAGTGGTACTAGCGGTTCATCAGGATCAAATGGTTCACAAGGTGCTGCAGGTAATAATGGCACAAGTAGACTAAGTGGTACTTCAGGATCATCAGGATCTGCAGGTTCAAATGGTAATCAAGGAGGAAATGGTTCAAGTAGATTAAGTGGAACAAGTGGTTCTACAGGTTCAACAGGATCAAGTGGTGTTGGGGGAGCAGGAGGAGTTTCAGGTGGATCAGGTACTGGTGGTAGTAGTGGTGCTGATGGTACTTCAGGTTCATCAGGTTCATCAGCTCCATCAGGTGGATCTGGTAATCCATTAGATATTACTTTAAATACTACAAATGTTGGAAATATCTTAATAGATAGTTCAGATTCAACATTTACTATGAATGCTGACTTTACATTAGGTATTAGAAATCCATTTAGAATTGGTTTAAACCAAACAGCTAATGCTGGATTATTAGAATATGGTATTCCTTCAAGTGATGGAAATGCAAGTGGAGAAGTATTCTTTGGAGGAAGTGCTGTAAGCACAATAGCATTTGATGATTTAATTTATATGAACACTAGTGGAAACTGGAATAAAGTTAGAAATGACTCTTCTAATGCTACTAAAATGTTAGGTATTGCTTTAGGTTCTAACCCATCAACAAATGGTGTTTTATTGAGAGGATTTGTTAGATCATCATCTTATAACTTTACACCAGGTAGTCCTTTATATATTAGTTCTACTTCTGGGTTAATGAATACTTCTGTAAGTGTAGTAGGAACAGGTGATTATGCAAGAATAGTTGGATATTGTACAAATTCATCAACAGATGTAGTTTACTTTAATCCAGATAATACATGGGTGCTAAAAGCTTAAAAATATGCCAATATTAAACATCCAACCATTTAATTCAGGAGCAAGTAATGCTGTAAATGTGATTTATAGAGGTCCTGTTAATAGTTGGCCTAGTATTAGAAATGCTACATCTGGTACAGGAACTTATACTTCAGGAAACACAAACCCTGCAATCAAAGTAGAAGCAGTTGCAGGAGGTAGGGGTACAAGTTATTATTTAAATAGAATATGGGCTTGGTATGATGTTGTTGGTGCAGGATACCCTGCAGGGGCATCAATAAATTCTATTGATTTAAATATAGCAACTGACACTTCCCCAGGTATTCCAATTGGAGATATAATGGTAGTTGAAGGTTTTGCCTTTGGTAATAATTCTAATGCTATAGCTACTACTTCTGAATTTGGTGATTTAGATTTTAATCAAAATTATTTAAATTCACCTGGTGGGTGGAACAATTCTTTTACTACTAACACCTATTCTTTAAATAGTACAGCAAGAAATTTTATAATAGCAAATGGGTATTTAGGAGTATGTGTTATAGATTATAATTATGATTATCAAGATGTTGACCCTTATGGAGGGTTTAATATTAGTTTATATAATACTATAGATTTTAATAATGTTACAAAATGTACACTTCAAGTAGACTATACAGCAGCTGGATATGGTAATGAAGTAAATGGTATAACAGGAGCTAATATTGGTGAAGTTAATGGTATATCAAGTGGTGATATTAATCAAGTTAATGGTTTATAATAATATAATTTGGATGTAAATTAATTTTTTATTATATTGATTAAATAGTTTTCAAAAAGTGTCATATGCAAAAAATCTTATTCATTGCTCCCCATTTATCAACAGGGGGGCTTCCACAATATTTAACTAAAAAAATTGAACTTATTAAAAATGAGTTTGATGTTTATCTTATTGAATGGGTTGATTGTACTGGGGGTAGATTAGTTATTACTAAAAACAAACTTGAAAAACTTGTACCTCCTAATAAGTTTTTTACATTAGGGGAAGATAAGACAGAACTATTTAACATAATAGATATAGTTCAACCTGATATTATCCATTTAGAAGAAATACCTGAATATTTTATGGATGATGATATAGCTAGAAAATTATACTCTACAGAAAGAGAATATTTTTTAGTTGAAACATCTCATGATTCATCAATGAATACAGAAAATAAATTATTTTTTCCTGATAAATTTATGTTTGTGTCAAATTGGCAAATTGAGCAATATAAAAACATAGATATACCTAAAATACTAGTTGAATATCCCATTGAATATATCCCCAGACCTAATAGAGAACATGCGTTAAAACGTTTAAATTTAGACCCTTCTAAAAAACATATTTTACATATTGGTTTATTTACTTCAAGGAAAAATCAAAAAGAATTTTTTGAATATGCTAAAGCTTTACCTGAATATGAATTTCACAGTGTAGGAAATCAAGCAGATAACTTTAAATGGTATTGGGAACCTTTAATGAAAGAAAAACCTGATAATTTAACATGGTGGAATGAAAGAACGGATGTTGAGAATTTTTACCAATCAATGGATTTATTTTTATTTACATCTAGAGGAACAGCTAATGATAAAGAAACAATGCCTTTAGTTATTAGAGAAGCCTTATCGTATCAAATCCCTCAATTATTGTATAATTTAGAGGTTTATCAAAATTATTTTGAAGATTATAATACAATTAATTATTTAAATTTTAATAATTTTAATGAAAATGTTAAATTAATTAAAAATCAATTTACAATTCTTCCTGAAGTATCTAAAGAAGAAGAAGCATATGTTGTGTGTACTTACCCTAAAACACAAGCTATTATAGATACTACAATAGAATGTATTAAATCATTAAGAAAAGATAGTAACAGGAAAATTATTATTTCAGCTCATTGTCCCGTTCCTAAAATATTACAGGAAATGGTTGATTATGTATTTTATGAAAAAAATAATTTATTAACAAAACATACTTTTTATTCAGGATATACAGCCTATAATAGTTTATATGATACTTATATTAATTTAAGAGGTGAAGATAATGATAGATACCATGGACCAGCTTGTTATACATCTTTTTATAATCCTGCTACATTTGCTGATAAGTTAGGAATTAAAAAATTATATTATATTAATTTTGATTATATTCTTAAAGATAATAGCTATATAGATTATATATCTAAAAAATTAAATACTCATGATACTTTCTTTGGTGAATATGAAGCACAAGAAGGTAAATGTTATTATACCTATTTCTTTGCATCAAAACCCGAAGCAATTTTAAGACATTGTAATTTTATAGAAACTGAAAACCAATATAATAGTCTTATGAATAAATATGAGGCTGAATCTAATGGTATAGAAAATTTATATTATCATATATTTAAAAATAATATAAATAATTATATTGAACCTCGAGAAAAATTTGAATCTGATGCTAAAAAATATTTTGATTTTGAGGATTATTCAATGGTTGAATATTATACAATTCTTCCTACAGATGTAAATAATCATTTTTGTCCTTGGGTAACAATATCTAATTCTAAAGAAAGTAAAGATATTCATTATACTGTAGAAAAAAATGGTAAAACTATTATTGATAGAACATTAGAAGTTAGAGGTAAGTATTTATTTTGGGATTTAGTAAAATATAACCTAAATGATAATTTTATAGTTACATTTGATGTTAAAGATACTACAACAGGAGAAACAGTAAAATATCATAAATTTAAATTAAATAAAGATTATTTTTTAAATACAATGCCTGGTAATGGTATGTTTAATTGGAAAGGTGATAGAACAAACTATAAATCTATCCCAAAAATTAAAATTATACATTTATTAACTCAACCAGAAGAAGAAAGAGAACAACGTTCTATTGAATCTATTAGTAAATTAGGAGAGTATGATGGAATAGAATACACTCAGGCTGTTAATAAACCCTATACGGATTTTCCACCAACTAAAACTTGTAATAGACCAAACGATGTACAAATGGAACCTGGTTATTATAAATTAGCTCCTGGACATTATGGTTGTTTTAAAGCCCATACTGATGCTATATTATCTTGTCCTAAAGATGATAATACTATTTATTTATTTTTTGAATGTGATGCTTTATTATTAACAAACCACAATGAATTTATTGAAAGTTTAAATAAAGCTATTAAGATATCTCAAGAAAAAGATTATACATTTTTTAGTTTTGCACATAATTATGAAGTATTTAATGAGTATGAAACTCACATTGATGCTGGTATGTTTACAGATGCCCATGCTTATTTAATTAGAGGAAGTAAAATTAATAATGTACATAATAAAATTAATAATTCAAAATGGGATGCTTTTGACTTATGGGTAACTAACAATTTTAGAAAAGAACCAAAAGGATTTTTTAAAGAACCTTTAGTATTCCAAGCAAAAGGGTATAGTTTAATAGATAAAAAAATAAGTGAAACTAATATTAAAGGAGATATAAAATTATGAAAATATGCCATGTAGACCCAGCCCGTGGTTTAGATATTCCACCTAAAAATTGGGGGGCTATTGAAAAAATTATTTGGGAGTTTGAACAAAATCAAATATTGCTAGGTCATGATTCTACCCATAAAATGGTTGCTAATATTCAACCTAAAGAATTTGATGTTGTACATTGTCATGTAGCTAATTTAGCAATTGATCTTCAAAAGAAAGGTATACCTTATATATACCAATTACATGATCATCATGTTTTGCATTATGGTAAAGATTCTAGAGTTTATAAAGAAAATTTACAAGCTATTGAAGGATCATTAATATCTTTAATGCCTGCTAATTGGTTAGTAACTTATTTTAACCACCCTAAATGTGTTTATTTTTCTCACGGAGTCAACACTAAGGAATTTTATCCTAAAAAACAAAAATATCGCCCTTTAAATCCAAAGTTATTAATGTTAGCTAATAATGGTTTAGGGGGAGATCATACCTTTGATAGAAAAGGATTTGAATTTGGTTTAGCATTAGCTGCTATGAATAATTTAGAGATTACTATAGCTGGACCTTCTAATAATAAAAACTTTTTTAATGGTCATCTTGAAATGTTACATTATCCTAAACTAAATTTAGTATTTGATACTCCTAATAGTGAATTATTAAATTTATACCATGATCATGATATTTTTATCCACCCTACAATGTTAGAAGCAGGTCATCCTAATTTAACTATGATAGAAGCAATGGCTGCAGGCCTTCCAGTTATAGCTGATTGGGAAAAAGAAGTTGATCTACATGGATGTTGGAGATCTCCTCGTAATGTATTTGAAATGGATAAAGGATTAAAAAATATTTTAGATAAATGGGAACTTTATAAATTAAATTGTTTAAAAACTTCTACTGAATTATCGTGGTTTAATCGTACAAAAGAATTAATAAAAATATATAATGAAAAAAGTTTTAATTAAAGAATATAATAATCTTAAAAAGATAATAAAAAAACCTTTATTTCCTAATAATAATGTTTATTGTACTTTTATTAATGGAGCTAAAGTTGAAATTTTAGGAGAAATAAATAAAAAATATAATGTTCAATTTATTGATCAATTAGATAATTCAATTGTTCATGAAACTGAAATAAAAAATAATATGTGGTCTAAATTAAATAAACAATATTTTATTGATTGTTTAGTTAAGGTAACAGATTTAGATACTAATGAAGTTATAGAACATAAATATGATGCGAAAGATAAAACAGTATACATTCATTTTGCTTCTAAAGCATTAGGTGATACTATAGCTTGGTTTCCATATGCAGAAGAATTTAGAAGAAAACACCAATGTAAATTAGTAGTATCTACTTTTCACAATAAAATGTTTGAAGATAATTACCCAGATATAAAATTTATTGAACCTGGTACCCCTCAAGATGGTTTATATGCTATGTATGAAGTTGGGTGGCATTATGATGAAGATGAAAACATTGACCATAATAGAAATCCTTTAGATTTTAGAAAAATACCATTACAAGGAGCTGCTTATGATATATTACGTTTAGATAATAAAGAAATTAAACCTAATTTAACTTACAAAAATGTAGGATCAACAATAAAAGGTAAATATGTTGTAATAGCCCCCCATGGTTCAGCTCATGCTAAATATTGGAATCATAAAAATGGATGGCAAACTGTAATAGATTATTTAAATAATAAAGGTTATAAAGTAGTAATGATTACCCAAGAACCTTTAGGAGATGAATGGCATGATTCTAAATTAGGAGGTACTCTAACAGGAGTTGTTGATAAAACAGGTAATCATCCTTTAAGTGAAAGAGCTAATGATATAATGAATGCCCAAGCTTTTATAGGCATTGGAAGTGGGTTAAGTTGGTTAGCATGGGCTTTAAATACTCCTGTAGTAATGATTTCAGGGTTTAGTGAAGCATATAGTGAATTTGAGGATTGTGAAAGAATAACCTCTCCCCAAAATAAATGTTCAGGATGTTTTAATAGATTAAGATTAGATGGAGGAGATTGGGAATGGTGCCCCGATCATAAGGATTCTGATAGAATGTATGAATGTACTAAGTCCATTACTCCTAATATTGTAATAGATGCTATAAATCGTCAATTAGAAAAATCTTCCTGATATTTATAACAAAATTCTAGAACAACATGGCAATAACTCTCTCCAATTCAGGAATCACTTCAGGTTCAGTAGTAAAATCTGCTGAAGTATCACAATCAATAGATGCTTTTGCGGGTTTAGTAGCTTATGATATTCACCAATCAGGATCTTTTAATCAAACAGGATCTACAGTTTTATCTGGTTCAGTTAGTCTTGCAAATAACACCCATTTAGGCATTGGAGCTATAGCCAACCCACAATATCCAATTTATGTAAAAGCTCAAGATTCTACTGATGATCCTGTAATTTTATTAGAAGGATTTGATGTAGCGGATTCAGCAACTTTAGGTTTTAAAAATGCTGATATAAGATGGAATATAGGATTATTTGGAGGAAGTTCAGATTCATTTCTGCTTCAAAATCAAGAAACAAATACATACCCTCTTTTAGTAGATTACTCTTCTTCTAATGGAATTGTAATGAGAAATGATACAGGTACAGCTTTATTCCAAAAAGTAGGTATTAATTGGCCTTATGGTGAGATGGGATTAACAAATCCAAACCATACACTTTTAGTCAGTGGATCAATTACAGCTTCAAGTGGGTTTCATGGAGAACTTGTAGGTACAGCTGCTCAGGCTGATAAAGTTTATACGGCTACTGCAATTGCAAATTTCACTAATCCTGTTTTGTTTAAACCTGGGGTAGGGCTTGATGAGTATTCTACAGCTATGGTTGATATAAATAACTTAACTTATAATAGTGCTACAGGGGTACTAAATGGACTTATAACTAATGCAGAAGCAGCAACCTCAGCATCTTATGCTCTATCAGCTTCCTATGTATTAATTTCAACAGCATCTCAAGCTTCAACATCATCAGTAATTTCCTTACCAGAGAAAAAAATTCCATTTGGAAATAGTGTAGGAGTAAGTACATACCATTCAAACCTTGAATATGACCATGCAGCAACAATGTTCTATGCTCCAAATGCTACAGTTGATGGTAATGTTAGTGCATCAAGTTTTTCAGCATCTAAGTTAGATAGTGCAACAAGTGAAGAAATAAGAGGAACATTTGACGCAAGTACTCTATATTTCAGTCGAAACCAAGCCACATATTTAGGTAATAGAAATACAGGATCAAATGCTAATTTAACAGTAGTAGTAGGAGGTCCTAGTTCAGTTACATACTCAGCATTAATAATTAATAAACACCAAGAATTAACATTTGGTAACCCTGGGACTAGTTTTGATTATCCTTTAGGTTATAGTGTTGGTGAATTTAATTCATATGCTCAATTTGAGAATAATAATAATTCATCAGCATCATGTGTTGCTATAAAAGGAAAAAGTGGAGCTGATGGTATTTTATATTTGGGGGGTAGTAATGAATATGGAGGTGGTATTTTACATCATGGGAGTGATTTAGGATCAAATCTTCCAGGTACATTTGAGGAATCATCAACAACAATATATAGAAGTAGTAAATCGGTAGCAGAACCTGTAATAGACTTCCCTACAGATAATAACCATGTTATGGTTAGATTAGATAATACTCCTGTAAGTAATACCAATTTAGATTACTTTGGTATGGGGCCTGTAGGAGGTGCTGCTCAAAAACCATGGAAAAAAACTTTTATGTTACAAGGTGCTATTACCACAAACAGTTCTGCAGTTTCTTTAGGTCAAGTACAGGTTAGTGGAGGAGGTGCTTATATGGTTAAATTTACAGTAATGAAAACCGAAAATGCATCCCCAATAACTAGATGTTTAGTACAAGAAATTACAAACTGTTTTGTAATAGCCTCTAGTCAAATTGGAACTAACCCAACAGCTTTAATAAATGGATCAACCCCTACAGCTGTTAATATTCAAGCTTCACTTGGAACTATAAGTACAACCCAAACAATATCTATTGTAAGCGGTGGTTTTGATTTCCGTAGTACAGGTAATGTTGGAGCTAGTATAGTTCATAATGGATTTGTAGAAATAACATTTACCCCTTACAGTATAGTATAACAAAAATAAATTTTAATAACAAGTTTTAATACGTATAAAAGATGACAAAATTATCAAATGAAGAAATAAAAAAAGTTAGTGAATTAAAATTAACTTATTCTAAGTTAGTAGAATCCCTAGGAACACTAGAAATTCAACTTATTAATTTAGATAACAAAAAACAAGAACTTAAAGTGGAATTGTTAAAAGTTCAAAATGAAGAACTAGAACTTGCTAAAGATTTAGAAAAAAAATATGGTAGTGGAACTATTTCTTTAGAAACTGGTGAATTTTCTCCAGATAAATAAACTTTTGACAAAAAACCATATATTTATTATCAAAATATAACAATTACATAACATGGCAGAAACATTAATTTCCCCAGGAGTATTAGCAAGAGAAAATGATCAATCCCAGATTACTTCTCAACCAATACAAGCCGGAGCAGCAATAGTAGGACCAACAGTTAAAGGTCAAGTAAATATTCCAAAGCTTATTACTACTTATAGTGAGTATCAAGCTAATTTTGGTACTACCTTCGAAAGTGGGTCAGCAAATCAATTGAGTGAATATACTTTCTTAACATCTATCTCAGCTTATAATTACTTCCAAAATGGGGGTACTTCATTAATTGTTACTAGAGTAGCTTCAGGTTCATTTACCCCAGCTTCCTCATCAGCAATTTTAAATGATGTTGAAAGTGGAGAAATTCCAGCAGGAACAGATTTATTCTCACAAACCTCTGGTGGTGATGGAGCTACTGCTATATTCTCAGGATCAGCTGCATTTACAGGTGGTTCAGGTACAGGATTAACATTAACAGCTCAAACAACTTCAGGTAGTGGTAAATTAATTGAAGGTTCATTATTAGCCCAAACAAGTGGTGTAGGTTCAGATTATGATGTAATGGCTGGTACAGTAGTAGCACCTACAGGTGGAACTAATAGTGGTACAGGAGCAACATTTACATTAACATTTGCAGGAGGTGCAGGAGCATCTACCTTAACAGCTATTACAGCAGCAACAACAGGTTCAGGATATGTTCAAGGTGATACTTTTATATGGTCATCAACAGCATTAAATACTGCAATTGGTTCTGGTACTGGTACTGGTGATTTAACATTAACCTTAACAGCTGCAGGATTTTTTGTAGAATTAACAGGAGTTAATGCTTTAACAGCTGGAACAGGATATGTAGTAGGAGATCAATTAGTAATTGCAGGTGCTACTTTAGGAGCAGGAGCATCAGCTGCAACTATTACATTAGCAGATGCTAATATTACAGATTCAGATGCATTTGTATTAGAATCAATTGGTCAAGGTGAAATAATGAATAGCTCAGGAGCTGAAAATTCTCAAGGTGCTTTAACAAATGGAACATCAGATAATTTAAGATGGGAAATTACATCACCTAACACTTCTTCAGGTACATTTAGTGTAGTAATTAGACAAGGTAATGATAACACAAGAGCTAAATCAGTACTTGAAAGCTTTAATAATGTATCATTAGACCCAAAATCATCAAATTATATTTCAAGAATAATTGGTGATCAAACACAAGTAGTAAGAGGATCAGGAACAGATGTTTATTTACAAACAACTGGATCTTATGCTAATGCTTCAAGATATGTAAGAGTAAAACAAGTTAATTTTAAAACTCCAGATTATTTAGATAATAGTGGACAAGCAAAATCACAATATACAGCTTCAATCCCAGTAGCAGCTTCAGGAACATTTGGAGATGCAGTAGGTAGTATTTTAACTGGAACTGGAAAATATTATGAAGAAATTGATGGTAATGATACTCAAGGATTAGTTGGAGCTAATTATACAACAGCATTTAATTTATTAGCAAATAAAGATGACTTTAAATATAATATTATTTCAACACCAGGTTTATACCAATCAGATTATAGTTCAGTATTAAATACTTTAATAGCAAATACTGAAAATAGAGGTGATAATATTGTAGTATTAGATCTTGAAGCTTATGATTCTTCAATAACAGCTACAACAACAACAGCAGCTAGTAAAGATACTTCATATGCAGCTTCATATTGGCCTTGGTGTATGGTAACAGATCCAGATTCAGGACAAAGAGTTTGGGTACCAGCAGGAACATTAATTCCAGGAGTATATGCTAATAATGATAGAACAGCAGAAGCTTGGTTTGCACCAGCAGGTATTAATAGAGGTGGATTAGGTCAAGTAATTCAAGCTGAAAGAAAATTAACTCAAGCTAATAGAGATGAGTTATATATTAATAAAGTAAATCCAATTGCAACATTCCCAGGTAGAGGAGTTGTAGTATTTGGTCAGAAAACATTACAAAATACAGCAAGTGCTTTAGATAGAGTAAATGTTAGAAGATTATTAATAGCTCTTAAAAATTACATTTCACAATTATCTGATAATTTAGTATTTGAACAAAATACAGCAGCAACAAGAAATGTATTCTTAAGTCAAGTTAACCCATATTTAGAATCAGTACAACAAAGACAAGGTTTATACGCGTTTAAAGTTGTAATGAACGATTCAAATAATGGACCCGATGTAATTGATAGAAACGAATTAAGAGGTGCTATATACATACAACCTACTAAAACGGCTGAATTCATTTACTTAGATTTCAACATTCTACCAACAGGAGCTGAATTTCCTGCATAAGAATTAGAGAGTATAATATTTATAATTGAATAAAAAAATAAAACAAACATAAAATGGCAGTATTAGACCCAAACGAAATATTTTTCACCGCTTTTGAACCAAAAGTAGCTAATAGGTTCATAATGTATGTTGATGGTTTTCCATCCTACATTATTAAAGGAGTTAGTGGATTAGGATTTGCACAAGATGAAATTACATTAAATCATATCAATACTTATAGAAAAGTTAAAGGTAAGTTAAGATGGAATGATATCACTATGCAACTATTTGATCCAATTACTCCATCTGGAGCCCAAGCCGTGATGGAATGGGTAAGATTACACCACGAATCAGTAACTGGTAGAGATGGTTATAGTGATTTCTATAAGAAAGACTTAACTATTGATGTATTAGGTCCTGTAGGTGATGTAGTATCTGAATGGATTATCAAAGGTGCATTTATTAAAGATGGTTCATTTGCTGATATGAATTGGGATACTGATGGTGAAGCAATGAATATTGATTTAACAATTGGAATGGATTACTGCGTGTTAAATTTCTAACAGAAATATATATTTTTTTAAAAATAGCTTGGCTTCGGTCAAGCTTTTTTTTACATTATATATGTATACATGACAATTAAGTTATAACAAATAAAATTTATATGGAAGAATTAAAACTCCCTACTGAACAAGTAGATTTACCTTCAAAAGGATTAGTATATCCTACTGATAATCCCTTATCCTCGGGAAAAATCGAAATGAAGTACATGACCGCTAAAGAAGAGGATATCTTAACAAACCAAAACTATATTAAAGATGGATCTGTTATTGATAAACTTTTAAAATCATTAATTGTTACTAAAATAAATTATGATGATTTAATTGTTGGAGATAAAAATGCTATTATGGTAGCTGCTAGGTTATTAGGATATGGTAAAGATTATACCTTTATGTATGAAGGTGAAGAAATTACAGTAGATCTATCAGAATTAGAACAAAGATTTATTGATGAGGAAAAATTAGTAGAAAAAAATGTAAATAATTTTGAATTTACTTTACCTCATTCAAAGGTTGAGATTACTTTTAAGTTACTTAACAATAAAGATGATAAAAAGATTAAAGGTGAAGTTAAAGGATTACAAAAATTAGATAAAAAATCATCACCTGAATTATCAACTCGTTTAAAATATATGATTACATCTATAAATGGTAACAGTGATGTAAAAACTATTAGAGAATTTGTAGATAATTATATGTTAGCCAGAGATTCAAGAGCGTTTAGAGAATATGTAAAAACATTTCAACCAGATATTGAAATGAAATTTAACCATGAGAGTAGTGACGGCGTTGAAAGGGATATCACCCTTCCAATGACCGTCTCGTTTTTTTGGCCTGACACCGACCTATAGAGTTAATTTATTTAAAACTATCCATGAGATAGTTTACTATGGGAATGGTGGGTATGATTGGAATACAGTTTATAATATGCCTATATGGTTAAGAAAATTTACATTCCAACAAATTTACGATACTAGAAGCAAAGAAGCAGAAGCAAATAAAAAAGCATCTCAAGGTAAAGGAACTAATATAGATTTAAATTCAGCCACAAAAGCCAAAATCCCAAAAGAAGCTTTACGACCAAAAACTACTTCCCCCAATTATATTACGAAGGTATCAAAAAAATGATGCCTTCTAATATTTATAATAAAACCATCACTTAAATGGCTAAAAAGGAAGACGTTCAAAATCAAAAAGATCTTAATGAAGAACTCAGAAATGAGATTTCTTTAGAGGAGCAAATACTATCCCTATTAGCTGATAGAAGAGGTATAGACTCTGAAATAATCTCAGACCAACAAAATTTAAACAATGTTCTTATAGATCAGGTAAAGAACATGAATTTTGAAGTAGTTCAAAGAAAACAAATTAGAGATTTAAGTGCATCCGTTACTAAAATAGCAAATGAAGCTTATTCTATTGGTAAAGATCAATTAGGTCTTACTGAAACCAATGTTAGTATTGCAAAACAGCAAGAAGCATTAACTAAAAACATATTTCTTTTAGAACAACAAAGAAAACAATTAATAGCAGCTATTAATGATGGTACAGCTACTGATGCTGAATTAAATGCTGATATAGCTCAATCAATTTCTGATCAAGTTAAAGAAGCTAAAAATCTTAAAAATCAATTAGCAAAAGTAGCAAAAAATTCTGAAGAAATTAGTGATAACCTTGGAGTATCAGCTTTTGGGGGCCTTGATGAGGTGTTGGGTAAGTTGGGAATGGGGAAAATTGGTAAGCAACTAGGAGTAGAACAAGCTGCAGAATCAGCAAGAGGAATGGCTCAAAATCTTCAAGAAGCCATGAATATGGATGGTAGAAAGCTTACCAAAAATAAAATCAAAGAATTAGGTCTACAAAAAGAA
>VMHT01081365.1_pt1:0-20000 | contig 44284 bp, 52 predicted proteins | sample 4693611 | NCBI WGS metagenome assembly VMHT01 (sample SAMN12280063, study PRJNA550983) | marine metagenome | isolation source: seawater sampled from same location over 5 years 0.02-0.2 micron viral filtrate | place: USA: collected off the coast of southern California halfway between the...
ATATGGTGCATTTCACCGTGCTCATCAAGCTGTGTATATAGACGATTTTATGGAACAGACCGGTGACCTTCGTTGGGGTATTGTAGCAGTTAATTTACGCAATGAAGGTTTTCGTGAAATAGATAAATATATAGTTAAAACCCCATCGAAAATAAGAATGGTAAGATCTCACCTAGACTATATCGATTGGAGTAAAAATCGTATAGTAGCTAAGCACATGTTAACACTGCCAAGTGTCCAACTCGTCACTATTACTATTACTGAAAGTGGTTATGCTCCTGGATCTCCTTTGTATGAATATCTGGCTTGTGGTTTACGCAATAGGAATACACCCATAACAATTATGAGTTGTGACAATATACGCAAAAATGGTTTAGTTTTAGAAACACAATTTTTGGCATATTTATATCAAACAAATCAGCATGAATTAGCCGAATGGGTTCGTTTAAATGTAGCTTTTCCATGTTGTATGGTTGACAGAATAACACCCCGATCATCTGAAAAAATGCGTAACGACATTGAAAAAACATACCCAGGATTTGGAGGTACCGCAGTGCAGACAGAAGATTACTCACAATGGGTCATCGAAGATAAATTCATGACAGACTTCCCAGATTTATCGTCTCTTGGTGTAACCATTACCAATGACATTAATCCATATGAAGAAACTAAAATAAGAATTCTCAATGGAGCCCATACTTCGTTAGCTTATATGGGAGTTCTCTCTGGGTATGAAAGATTTGATCAGGTTATGAACGACGAGATTCATAGGCAACATTTCAGGGAATTACAAAAAGAGGAGATTATCCCGTCGATCGATATCGAGTTACCATTTGATATATACGATTATGTTAGTAATGTAGAAGAGCGGTTATCATCCGAATTGAATATGGACGAGTTAGAAAGAATATGTTTTGATGGTTATACAAAATTTCATACATTTGTCGTACCTTCATTAGAAAAGTGTTTAGAAATGTGTAAGAAACCGATACGTATATATAAAAGTATAGCGGCATGGTATATATACGCTCGAAAATTTGCAAAAGGGTGTTCAAAAATCAAATATAGTGAACCTAATTGGTTATTACTCGAACCTCTACTCGCAACCGATAAAATAGACGCGTTTGTAACCAATGAACGATTATGGGGAGAGCTGCCCAAGAAATATAGAACATTCTCAAGAGATCTGAAAACTGTCCTCATGTCAAATACATTTGAGAATGAGATCGATTTACTTGTATGTGAATAAAATGTCAATATATTATAATGACGCCATACAAAAATCGAAATCAAAATCGAAATAGTTTGGAAATAGGAAATATTAATCAAAATAACATGGGGATGAGGTACATAAATCAAAATAATGCAAGGGGTGTATACCTTAGAAGGCGTTCAGATAATGGACCCACTTCCGATAAGCGCGTGAAATCGTTATTTAATATGTATGATATGAATTCACCAGGAAGAACTAATAAACGTAGTTTATCAAACAACAGGAGAAAGAATTTAAATGGTCGATTAGACGTGGTAATTGACATGGCTAAAGATGCAATGGTTTACGTTCATAAAAAACATCCAAGGTTTAAGGATAGTGGTCGTTATAGGTTTTTACGACGAACGCGTGAAACTGCGAAAGAATATCGCAAAAAACCCAATGTTAATACATATATCATAGAAGGTACCATCAGATCACTGTATAACAGTATTCGCGGTATGAGAAGTAATTTAAATCTACCTGGAAATAGATTTCCGAGTCGCAAATTGTTTAAAAAGCGTCGATAAATATCATGATTTAGCGTCATGATAACTATTTTTTATATAACGTAAGCACTTCAGAAACTGCATCGTGGCGTATTACATCTTCATGTGACATGTCGACGTAATTAATATATTCCATCGCATTATGATCTATAATATTCGTTATATCTTCTAAACCATTTTCACATAAAAGATCACTTTGATCCATATCACCAATTACAACCATCTTAGAATTTTCCCCTAGACGAGTAAGTAACATTTTCATCTGCTTAGGTGTACTATTTTGCATTTCATCTGCTATAAGGAAGACATTATTAAATGTTCGACCTCGCATAAAACCTAGTGGTTCTATATCGACGCGAGATTGAACTTGATTGTGAGTAAGATACTGCTCCACGAACTCTATCATGGGCATCGCCCATGGTTCCATTTTACTTCCCATGTCACCGGGTAAATATCCTAGATCTTCGTCTGCAGCTACCACTGGTCGTGTGAAAATTATCCGATCATATCGTCTTTTAGATAACTGTATACATGCTTCCTGACATGCGAGTAGAGTTTTACCAGAACCAGCGGGACCTGTTGCTATTGTGATAGGTTTTATAGATTGTATGGATCGTAAATATGTACATTGACCAGATGTTTTCGGAAATTGCATTATACAATATATTAAGGTTTTTAATCTCGTAAATAATATGCATGACAGGTTTCTATTTTATAACACTGGAGTATGTGGGTGCTGCTACAATTATCGATCCTAAATCACAAGGGCGATTTATATGTTTTAAAGATAATAAAATTGCTACATCGTATGCAAAATACATATCAAACCAAAAATACAAATACGGTAAGTGGCCGCGTATAGATCTATCTACAAAAACGATGTCTGTTGTACATTCAAGTGTTAAATATGAAAGTGCTGATGATTGTGAAAAAAAATTAAGTATGAGCTATAAGACATGGGAAGATCTAAATAAAATGACATCTAGTACCGGTATACAATATTTCTTATGTAGCGATTTTAGACATCAGGGTGATTCATCATTTAAAATACAGGGTGTAGATATTGATGGTGAAATTGACAAAGTAATTTATACAGATCATCTTGAATATAATATAAAGAATATATAACTATAATGTATATATGACATCATTAGTAACTGGGTTCGATCCTATGGATAAAGAACATGTACTATGGTTACAGAAAGTTGATATCGGTATGGCAACAATTATGGATAATAAACGCGTAAATATTGATGGGGTGATAAATGATAACCCGATCACAAAAAGTTCTATTAAAATGGTTGATTGGGCTTTTATACATTTTAAAATCGCACTCAAATACTCACAGGCTGTTTTGCGTGGAAAGGCTTTTATTCCAGCGACATCTTCTTGAAATGTGTATATTCGTCTAATGTGAAGTCTCTTGGTTCTGAATATTTATCCATACGAATCAACAATACTTTACCAAATACGACTTCATCCTGAAATGGGTGTGGAATCGTGTTCATATTTTTTATTTGTGCTGTTGTACATTTCATAATAACTACATCTAAGTCAGGCCACTGTCCAATAAACGTAGCCGGACCACCTAAATTTTTAAAAATTTCGTTTTTTATAGGGTCTATGTCGATTTCTATATCATTTAGATGACCCTCGTCTTCATGTATCAATACAGCCTTTGTCATTCTATTATAAGAAATAAAAAAAGCTGTATTAATATATGATTCACACATTTTACATCGGTGTAATTTTATTTATAGCCGTTCTTATGATTCATATATATTCTGAAAAATACTCTATGCTCAGTAGACATTATAGTCTAGATTCCCAGTGGAATATAAGGAATTCACACAGGAAAAAGGACTCGTTTAATACATGTTCACCGGAATCATATGAAGAGTGTGCAAAGGTTGCTATGCCACACCTAAGTCGTTATTAGAGTACCATAGATATATGTATTCTGCTACACGGGAATTCATTTTACAACGACTTTCATATATTTTAGATTTACCTGTGACAGATTCAAAATGCAGGAATCTTGAGTCGTCGATTCATAATTGGGCCATCAAACGTTCTAAGAATCTTTTTGATACACCCGCTTCGGATAATCCGAAACATATGAATCGTTATAAATGTAAATTTCTAGAAGTTCAAAACTGTTTAAAAAATTCTCCTACCCTGAAAGATATGATTTTGAATGGTAAAATGAAAACATACGAGGTCGTAGATACACCTCAAAATGTTTTATGGCCAGGTGGCCCCTTGTCTAAAGAAATTGAAAAAAATATACAAAAAAATCTGAAAAAGGATTATAACGTCGCAAATGATATTGATTATAAGGGTGCATTTAAATGTGGTAAATGTAAAAAGTGGAAGACGACATACTATGAACTTCAGACACGGTCAGCTGATGAACCCATGACAATCTTTATAACATGTCATGTATGTAATTCTACCTGGAAATCTTAATAGAGTGTTTAGAATCTGTCAAATCTGTATCCATGTCTCCGACTGATAGAATATACACATACCCCGATTCACGTTTATACATAGATTTCCCTTGAGGTGATGTGAAAATTAATTCGTTGTATTCCACCTTCAAATCATTTAACTGATCTCGTGTCCATCGAACGTTTTCATAAAAACCTGGGCGAGCCGTTATTATAATAATCTTATATCCATTATTTTTAGCCTTGACATATAAATTAAATGCTTCATCTATTCGTTTACCTGTAACGGAAGAAATGAGAGTATCGTCTATATCAAACATGACAGCGTGGTTCGACTTTATGCACGTAGGGATCATTATATTATATTATACGAGAAAAATGTTGCTTAAGATTATTTTTATAATATATCTATGGAAGGCCAAATTGTTGATGTAGAATACGAAGACGAGTTTGTTGAAATCTGTAAGATAGTCGCGCGACATGATACTAATTATGTTGTAAAAATGTTAGTATATGACGCTGATGCGTTCATATATCATTTTAGTCATTATACACATACAATTCCTATTGAATCGGTTTCAGGGTTCTATGATACAGTAGAGCTAGAAGATACAGGTGATTATGAGAAGGTAGGCTATAATAGGTATAGATATATTTATGAAAGTGATCCAGAATACGAATTTGAAGATGGTTATACAAGTAGTGACACCGATTCTGAAGTGTCACTTTACGATGAACGTGAACATGAATATGACATATAAAAAAATATCTAGGTATATTATAACAACATGACAAAAATTTCCCGTGGCACTTTACAATTTTTTGCTATAATGGTATCTGTAGTAGTTTTATACTACACCCTAGAATCGTGTGGGGTTATAGCACCAATGTATTCAGGATACGAGAAGAAAAGTAAAGTAGAAATGTACAAGAAGAAACTATCCGAACACTATAAGAAGAAAAAAGCTGAGATGTACAGGAAAAAGGAAATGTATAAAAAAGGTGGCATGCATAAAAAAAAGGAAGGGTATTGTAGTTCTTGTGCACGATAGATGATGAAATATCGTTTATAGTGTTTCTAATATCTATAAAGTTATTTAAAACCTTGTGAACATGTCATTATAAGTAGTCGTAATGGGACCGTACACACCCCCTAATACACATTACAGTGAGATGGATGTATCTTCGTATTCAGATGATAACATTTTTAAATTTATCGGTAAAAATGGGAAGAGGTTTTATTGGTTAACTAGATTTCTCGAACTAAACTATATATGGTATAACAAGGATCGTAAAATTATCGAACTTTGGGGACCCTATAGTTCCCTTCAGAACTTTCAAGCACATCATGTCATTGGATGTGAACTCGACTACTGCAAGATATAACATTAAAAAAAGACCTAAGTCATATAAAAATCGTGCTAATAGTGCATGCTGAAACGACCACATAAACGAACCCCCGTTTCATCATGTATACCTACTGGACCCTTGATTCCGGGTACTTTCCTTTTTAACTTAACAAAACCGAATGTGTGTATAGAAAGGCCGCGTATATGTAAGGCATTTACAATTCAAAATGCTCAAGATTATACTAAACTATTAAAAAGAAATTATCAAATGCTTGGTGTTCCATTTAAAGATCCAGATGTTACTGAAGCACGATCTCGTGCTAACATCACACACAAAAAACCCGAACCTTATCTAGAATTCGTAGATAAAATTTATGTGAAATTCGTGATTCTGAAATCTGGTAAGGTTAAGGTAAAAATCATACCCAATTTCAAAATTTTATGGGATATGTATTATTCTAATGGAAGGGCACCCCCATTTAAGAATGTCGTGGCAGCGTGTAAATCTATTGGATTTTCACATGAATTTATCGAAAAAATGAATTCAAGAAAGAAAGAACGTGTGCTATTTTTTAAGAAACTTGAAAAAATAATCGAAAAAATCTTCGATAAAAAAAGTTCTACAAAAAGAAAGGTAAATAAAAAGTTAAACGAACAAAAACAAGAAGAACAAGAAGAACAAGAAGAACAAGAAGAACAAGAAGAACAAGAAGAACAAGAACAGAAACAAGTAAGTGATTATATACCTGAAGAAGATGAGGCCATTGTAGCCGACGACGAAGAAGATGATGAAGATAACGAGGAGTATATTGAAGATTGTGTCGATGACGATTGATTAAATATAACCTAAGTGAGTCATCTTATCACTCATTTTTAACATGAGCAAGTATATTGCATGGGACACAGAAACTTCTGGTATACCTTATACACGGAGTCCATGTTCAAGGGACAATCTATATAAATGGGATAATGCAAGAATTGTATCACTCGCTATTGTCGTTTTCGACGAAAGGGGGTGTGAGATCGAAACACAATATATAATTGCACGACCCGATGGTTTTAAACTTGGTGAACATGTAAATCCGGAATGTACTACAGAACCAAGACTTTGTTCCTGTTGTGATCATACAGGGGCTACACATGTTCACAAGATCACAAATAATAAAGCGAATATGGAGGGTCTACCATTTAAACACATTTATAATGTTTTTATGTCAATGGTTAAAAAATATGATATACAGACACTCGTGGCACATAATAGTCAGTTTGACGAGAATATGTTTATAAGTGAATGCATTCGGTATAATTTATCTCTTGAGACATTTCACACGTTACATAAAGTATGTACAATTCATATGTCTAAGATGCATTTTTTACCTACAGAGAATAAAAAATTACCGACTATTTATACATATCTATTTAATCGAGGGTTTCTTGAACATCATGCTTTATTTGATGCGCGTGCATGTGGGGAAATATATCATCAATTGAGAAAACACACCTTTAGTGTCCAGGCAAAAATTAATATTGATAAAATTACCATTCCTATTGAAGATGTTCCTGTTATTACCGGTTATTCAAGTAAAGATCTCGAGGTAGTCGCAAAGCCTATTATAGCATACAATAAGCTATTGATGCAAACTCGTAGGGAGTATAAATATATTGAAAAGATTCTGAAACAAGATTTTATCAATTATTTACTAACAGAGTACATTAACAAATATGACAAAATACCAATAAGTGACATAAGTAGAAAGATAAAGAGTATCAGGTTTCAGATCGTCAATAAGACGAAATTAAGTGAAGTGGATATGGAAATAATCTTGAACTATTTTGAAAACATCCTATATGCTAAACATGTGAGGACTAAAAACAATGAAAAATTTAAAAGGTGTGAAAAGGTGGTTTGTGTCATAAAAGGAACAAAATATGAATTGTCTGGTATAATCGGTGAAGTGACTGACGATAATAATAAAACTACGGTAAAAAAAAATTATATAAATGATGACCTTGACGAATTAAAAGATAATATAATCGCACAGACATACATGTTTTTATTGGGTATTGACGAGTTTTCATTTGATGTAATTGGTCGTACTATTTATAAACGTGACACTCGTCTGTGGAATGGGGTAATCGAGCCGAACCTCGTACATTTTTTTAATCATATTCATAGATCGCTAGCTCGATAGTAGCATTTTAATTATCTAAGATAGATTGCAATAATAACAGACATGATTACACCGACCGCGAATAGTTCACCCCTTGGTATGGAACTTTTCATCGCCCAACTAACTGTAAAAATACACTACTGAAGACTCCGATAGTTCTGAGCGTAAGTTCTTGATATTCGTTCATATACTATTACCATATATTTATTATACACAAGATTTGATTATTTTAAGATAATTATGCATGTCTGACGAAGCTCGTGTGATTTTGTATGTAAAACAATATAATATTAAACGAATATAAAAAAAGAAATGTAATATAATATACAATGGATCAAGATTCACCTAATACTGTACATGATATGTACACGGGTACATTTGTTTTCGAAATGAGAACACATATTTTCGCTCTTGTAAAAACGCTATATTCTTATAGCCCGGAATATGCGTTTAATATTTTCAGCTGGTTAAAATGTGGTTTCGTAGATGCTCCTATGCGATTTCTTCTTGATGTTGACCTTGAAGCGATGAATATGAAACGAAACTTAAGTCAAGTGAAAAAATCTGAAAATGAAATCAACGAAAATAAAGAAGATTGATGTATTGTTACACTCACGAATTTGCAGTAACATTTCTTCGAGTAACAGATCCTCTCTGCCCAGACGTGCAAAGGTTAATCTGGAATATATTATTAACTGAAGTACCACAAGTGCCATCAGCCCCGGCTAAATGTTTAAAAAAATAAAGAATCTATTTAGTGTGATTACTGAAATGAGACAATTTGACATTAAAAAAAATAACATAATCGTCACATATAATGAATGTAATGAACAAGTTATCATAGAAAATGGCGACGTTGATATAAAGGAAGCATATGATGATAAATATACCGAATTAAAAGAACTTCATATAGAGTGTGAAAATCTGGCTGTATACCTGGAAGCAAAAATATCACGTATATTCGCGAACGAGATGAATATAATGACCCTGGATATGTTATATAGGTTAATCGATGATATGAAATATGATATCGAAATAGGTAATGTGATTAACCTTTATGAATTAACGGAACGTTTTTTAAAAATCAAACGTAAAGTAAAAACATCAGCAAAATCACTTGAAAATTTTTTAAATCCGACCTAAGTCATATTATTTATATACATAATCTATGGATGAATCGAATATTATAAATTTGATCGTTTCAAATCAATCGACTGATCAAAATCAAGTAGATTTAGGAGATTCCAATATAAACAGTAGAACAGTAACAGAGACTACTATGGATAAATTTCATACACTTATGGGATTGATTGATAAACATGCTGATGTAATTCCCGAAGGTGATTATATCGAAATGTCTAATTTGATCAGGGATTTATGGAAAAACGTGAAACCTCCAAAGTTTCTACTAGATCAAAATGAACCATTAACATTACCAACCGGTCATTTTCCAACGGTCTCAGAAATTACACTTGCACTAGAGAATATAGACAATGAACCTCCATCATATAGAACATTCATGGTGAATAATATACCGGAAGATATATCTAGTACTGATACGGCTACATTAACGCGTGAAAATGACGGCACCATTCAAATGCTTCATCACTTCACAGGATTCACGGTTACGCAAGAATACCGTGAGTTGGGCCAGAATCCAGAAGAAAGTGTGTAATTAGTCAGAATTTTTAATAAAAGACTTTTACAAGTCGTCGTAAATTTGATGTTTCGCATACATAACAATTCTCATCAAACTTAAGTCGTGTGAGATTTTTAAGATTTTCAGGTTGAAATGGAGGATCTTAAATGTCTTATGGCATACCTTGATGAAATATCTCATAAAATCGGTGATGGGATGTATCTGAATATGGCAGATAAGATAAAGCGCGTACACGAAAATCTCATAGATGCTAAAACAAATGATGACGACGTTTTTTATTACACTTCAGATGATAATAACGACGAAGAACAGAGATCGCAGGAACATATACAATGTCTCCGACATGACATTTCAGAGTCGATTGAGAAAATGCACGAAGAATACGATAATATGAAGAAGTACTACAAACATATAATTGAATGTAAACTTATTCAACGTATAACATCTCGTATAAAACAGGAATCGATAGAGTATTGGTGTCATAAAAATATAAACATGGTTTCAGTCCGAGATGAACATCGGTATATTGACAGTACACCACAGAATTGGTATCACACAGATCTAATTGGTTCTTGTGATGGAAAGATAAATTCTTGGACATGGGGAAATTTACTAGAACATGGACTTCGGACAATTGTCATCGAAATTGGCAATGAAGGTGAAATATCGATTGCCAAAAAGGGGTTTATCCATCTTGATGAACTTTCTCTCTCAACTCTTAAAAAACTTCCAGATTTTGAGAAACAGATTTACAATGAATACAGGGATATTCGGAATGTCGCTATTTCAAACATGAAAAATCTGTGGGAATTGGAATATAAAAAGTCACAGGGGATATTAGAGATTTTAGAATTTAAATGTGCGTCATGTGAAGAACAGCTGAGAGTTCTTAACGAACCTATTTATACTCGAGATTTTTGGGATGTGGAGGGGGATATACTTTTTTCTGGTACGCGAATGATAGACACACCGATATAAATATTTTGTAATATAAATGAGAAATGAAACTCATATACTTAATAACAATACCCCTATGATGGGAAGTCCCTTAGCGTTCAATAAACCCACTAACACAGAAAAATCACTGACAAGACACAGATTGTCAATGTTCAAGAAATCTATTGCTTCGACACGATCTTTAATGAAACATGGCTTTATACCAGATGGTCAATATTGGGATAAAAAAAATAAAAGATGGAAAAATGTAAACAAAACGAATGTAAAGGGGTATTATAAACACGATTTTACAAATGCCGGTGCATTAAAACGCATAAAAAAACATAAACGGGTATATATTAGTGTAGATGTACATGATGGTAAAGTACAGCATGTATATGATAGTGACGGTATTATTCGTCTTCTAGTAAACAGCCCTAAAAATAGGATATCCAATAAGCGAACAGCTAAAAGTCCATTATCACGAAAAATGTTTAGTCTTCTTGATGTTATTCCATATTAATCTCATATGATAACATCTATATTAAATCTAATCGACTTCATCAATCGTGGGTCCCTTTTCTTGACATGAAGTGAGTAACTCTGTCAATTCTGCTTGTTTATGTTCAATTTCATCGATTTCAGCTGAGCGGTTATCATCGATCCATTTAATAGTTTCGTCAACCCTTTCTTTAATCATGGTCTTATTGTTTTCACTAAAGGTACATTCTTCACTATCAATCATATTACGTATACCATAAATAGTAGTTTCCAAACCATTCATAGCACTAACTTTCTTTTCATACGCTTGGTCTTCCACTTTATACTTTTCAGCATCCTGTACCATGCGTTCTATGTCATCTTTTGATAAACGACCCTTGTCATTTGTAATCACAATCTTCTCCGACTTTCCAGAAGCTTTATCTTCGGCTGACACATTCAAAATACCATTCGCATCAATGTCGAAACATACACTAATCTGTGGAACACCACGCGGTGCGAGTGAAATACCAGAGAGTTCAAAAGTACCCAACAAATGATTATCTTTTGCACGTGTACGCTCACCTTCATATACCTGAATAGTTACACTAGGTTGATTATCGGAATATGTCGAAAAAATCTGTTCTTTTTTAGACGGGATCGTTGTATTTCTTTCTATGATTTTAGTCATGACACCCCCAGCAGTCTCGAGACCAAGAGATACTGGTGCGACATCCAATAGTAAAAGATCTTGGACGTTGGCATTGTCGACGCCTGAAAGAATTGCAGCTTGAACAGCGGCCCCATAAGCGACAGCTTCGTCGGGGTTAATCGACTTGTTGAGCTCCTTGCCATTAAAGAAACTCGAGAGCATCTGCTGAATCTTAGGAATCCTGGTCGAACCACCAACCAAAACAACTTCGTCAACCTTCACCTTGTCCATCTTCGCATCTCTGATAACCTGTTCGACAGGTTCCATACACTTTCTGAAGAGGTCAGCGTTCAGATCCTCAAAACGAGCTCGGGTGATCGACGAATAGAAGTCGATACCCTCGAACAGTGAATCGATTTCAACTGTCGTTTGTGAAGTAGATGACAAAGTACGCTTCGCCCGTTCACAGGCTGTGCGAAGGCGGCGGAGGGCTCGAGCGTTCCCGGAAAGATCCTTTTTGTGTTTCCGCTTAAACTCTTCAGAGAAATGTCGAAGGAGGCGAGCGTCAAAGTCTTCACCACCGAGATGTGTGTCACCAGCCGTCGCCTTCACCTCGAAGATGCCACCTTCGATGTTCAGAAGCGACACGTCAAATGTACCCCCTCCAAGATCAAATATGAGTACGTTCTTATCTTCATCCTTATTCTTGTCAAGACCGTAGGCAATTGCGGCAGCCGTAGGCTCGTTGATGATCCGAAGACAGTTCAGACCCGCGATGGCTGCGGCATCCTTAGTAGCCTGTCTCTGCGAATCGTTAAAGTACGCGGGAACCGTGACAACCGCATCCTTTACTGTTTTACCCATGAAAGACTCAGCAATATCCTTCATCTTCGTGAGTACCATCGAAGAAATCTCCTCGGGTGAAAATACCTTTTTTTCACCGTGGGATTCGACGTTGATCATAGGTTTATCACCTGGTCCAGCAATAACCTCATAAGACCAATCCTTCATGTCATCTTTAACCTTCCTATCAGAGAATTTGCGACCAATAAGACGCTTCGCGTCGAATACAGTATTTTTGGGATTCATAGCAGTTTGATTTTTTGCAGCATCACCGATGAGACGCTCGTCATCCGTAAAAGCCACGTAAGATGGTGTTGTGCGATTGCCTTGATCATTTGAGATGATTTCTACACGATCATATTGCCATACGCCGACACACGAGTAGGTAGTTCCGAGATCAATACCGATTGCTTGAGACATGTGTATTACATAGTCATTAAACCTTTAAAATCATTAATATTAAATTAAACAGGCGATTCAATTAATGTGATTTACGTTGATATGTTCTCTACATACTGCGCTATATATATCATCTCCACCAATAAACTCGACTGGCTTATGGTCTATGTTCCGCCTTGTAAACGGACCCAATGTTCCGTTTTTACACACCATGCATAAAGCTGAAAGTTTAACCACATCTGATGCATATGGAATACAATCTAATATTTCCCCAAACTTTTGCTGTGATGAATCGCTGTCTAATCCAGCAAGTATAATAGTTTTATTCATCAATAGAACATTCTCTACGAACGTTTTTAAACGTGAAAAAAATTGTACTTCATCAATAGCTATTATATCAGCTTCGTTAAACTCATCGGTGTAAATAATATCAAATAGGTCATCTATCTTATGGCAATTAAATTTCACATTGTCATGGGTCTTTAATACTTCGTCGGATGATCGCGTATCTTTTATGGAGCTTATGACAATAATATTCTTACCTATAGTTTTAAACCGCTTCAACCTTCGAATAAGTTCTGAAGTTTTCCCCGAAAACATATTTCCCATTATAATCGAAAGACTCATTTATGATAGTTAATATCTTGTTATTTTTATATGGATGAACTTCACAAATGTACTTTTGATGGTATTAAGGGTTACTACAATCCTAGGACAGGTCGGGTCAGGTTTGGGAATTGTATTTATCGTAATATCACCACGGCTATAAAATATCTCAAGTCAAAGTAATATGCCTCTCAGTAATGAAGTCATCATCAAGAAGGTTGGACAACTGCGTAAAAAGGAGGGTAAAATCTACGCACCCCCCAAATACTTCAGGGGACTCACCACCCTCGAGCAAGTCGAGACCCGTTACAAGAAGATGCTCCGAAAAAATTATAAATTTTTCGAGACGGACAAAGGACAGAAGACAAAAGCCTCTTCCTACACGCAAAAGTTTAGAAAGATGTATCCAGGAGTCAAATCTCTCCCTGAAATTGCTAAGGCTACTGGCGTGCCTTTGAAGACCCTCAAGACCGTGTACAATAGGGGTCTCGCTGCGTGGAGAACCGGGCATCGTCCGGGAGCCTCTCCACAGGCGTGGGGGTATGCTAGAGTACATAGCTTCGTAACGAAGGGGAAGACGTATTATACGGCTGATGCCAATCTTAGAAAATAATATGTATATCACAAATGAATTAAATCCAACGAGCCTCGGGCTTTGCATTTTTCCATTTGGGTTTCTTCGTGAGACGTGAGAGTAAATATAGATAGAAGATTAGGACACTCATCTTCCTTTTAATATAGATAATTTTCTTGGCTATTAACAAATAATGACTCCAGTACTCTTATCCGTAGACAGGGGGGGTGATCTTAAGATTGGTCGTAAGAAGTGCCGTCTCTACAAGAAAGATGAGGTGGTGAAAGTTGCCAAGAAGTATGGCATCAACACAGAGAAGAAGACTGTCAAGGAACTCTGTGGTGCCATCAAGTCGCGTGCCAAGAGCTCTCCCATGAACAACATTCCCCTCGCGAAGCTCTATCCAGAGGCGGCTAAGAAGTGTATGGCTGCCAAGAAGCGTGCGGAAAAGAAGGCTCTCAATAAGAAAGTTGCCGCCGACTTCTTGAAGAGGATGACTACTAAGATCCCCGGTCCAGGTCCCAATCGGGATCAGCGTGTGAAAAACAATGCCATGGCGTTGATGCGGGAACTGGGTCTGAGCCCCAAACCTACCAAGCCACGCACCCCCACTCCAGCCGCCATCGCGCGTGCCAGGGCTAACGTTAAAAATATGATAGATAAACGTGTTTCTTATATGAATACGGTTGGCCAGAAGAAGATCAACCGAGCGTCTCCTCGTAAAATTATGAAGATTGCTCGGGAACTTCGTCGTCTTCGCTAAGGTCGTTATATACCTTCTCCTCGGTATCGTAAAAGGTCTCACTGTCCCCAATCATCATCTCCTTCACAGTCTCGTATAGGACTGTGGTAAGGGCAAATTTGTAAGCGAGGAACCCCACGAAAGTAGCTCCATAATCAAAGTCAAACGCGAAAGGTGCGTTATTCCACGACACTTCAAAAGCAGCGGCACCGAGTGGTGCCAAGAACTCCTTCTGAAATGCCGATTTTTCAAACTTGTCCACTCGATCCGAGAGAAGGGACACATACGCGTACGACGCGGCGGCTCCCAAAACAGCCGATACACCCTGATCAGCACCCTGAGTGATAAAATACGAAGCACTCAAAGCAGTACCATATCCAGCTGTAGACCTCTTGATGGTTGTCTTGAGGCGGGAGTATTCGCTAGGGGTGATTGGTTTACCGATGGCGTAAGTGAGAGACATTTCTTGAATAAACAGGTTTAAAATCTTTATTCAAGTTAAGAATAGAAATGCGCTGTCAACGTTGTCGTAAGAAATGTAGTGTCCCCATCGATTGTAATTATTGTGAAGGAAGTTTTTGTCCGAGTTGTATCAACCTGACGAAACATGACTGTCAGGGTGCGGATATCAAAAAGTTAAAGCAACGTAAGGAGCTCAAGGAGCAGACAGCTTTCGAACCACCACCGAAATGTGTAAAGATATGAATTCTAAGAGGTGTGGAAATACTTTGATTAAAACATACGGTAAATACGCTCATAGATACTAGGTTTCTTCACTGGCTCGGGTACAAACTTGATTGCGAAGATTTTACCCACAATGGCTTGATTTTTCTCGGTTTCACTCGCCATCTTGTTCGAATGTTCCATCATATCTTTCATCATGTCCATGATTCGTGTGTTAGATACTAGATACTTCCTCTGATCGTGAGCTGCGACCTTTTCAGCCCAAGATACAGCATTCTCCCTCACCGAATTATTCATTTCGAACTGTTTGTTCGCAGTGGCAGCCGGACTCGGATTCGCTTCCCTAAATTCTTCAATAAGACAATTAATGGTCTCACCGTATGTATGAAAACGTTTGTCTTCATAGGCTTTATCACATACGGCATAGAGTAGTTCATCACTCACCCCGTAAAGAAGGACATCCTTGTTTTCAATCGTGTATTCAAAAAAATTGTTCATTTCATCACGAGGCACCCCATCCGGGTACGTCTTGATGAGAGTATCGAGCTTGTGTTCGAAATCGGTAAGAGTCGTCATTTTTAGATGAAAATTTGAAGATACTGCATTTACTTAGGTTTCATTACAATCTAATATTCTAGGAAGTCTGTAAAGGTAACGATATCTTGGTCAAGTATAGCTTCTGCGATATCCGTGAGTTCTTGGGGGAGGTCATCCAGTCCCAGACAGCTCTCGTTGTAGACTTCGACCATGCTCATGTCTCTATCCTCAAAATAATAGAGTAGATCCCGAAGGGTCTTGTCATCGATGGTCTGCATGGCTTTGCAAAACTTTTCGTCACAGAATGATGATCCGTCGAGGATGTTGTTCTTGATGTATACCTCAATATCTTCATCTTGACCGGCGTGAATCTCATCAGATAAATACGTACAGTTCATGAAGACCTCTATACCACCCGCGACTTCGCAGAGAAATTCTCGTTTGTCAGCAATTGTGGACATGTTTGTAAACTTAAAAATATGATGAATAATACATTTACTTAGGTTCATAATGACTGATCGCATTACATGGGATGAATACTTTATAAACGTCGCGGATCTCGCCTCTATTCGATCTCCGTGTGAGAGGTTAAAGGTGGGGTGTGTTCTAGCGAAGAACAATAGACTCGTCAGTATGGGTTACAATGGATTTCTCGCAGGTACCAACCATAAGTCTATCGTGAGAGGCGGACATGAACAAGCAACGATTCATGCAGAGATTAACGCAATCGCAGATGCTGCGAAGAGGGGTGCAAGTGTCGATGGAGCAGTCGCTTACATTACACATTACCCATGCCTAAATTGTTACAAAGCGTTGGTAAGTAGCGGAATCAAAAAAATTGTTTATAAACTTGACTATAGAAATGATACAATTATTGACGAGTTAGGGTATGATGTAAGCATTGTTAAAATAGGTATGTGATCGGATATTGTCATAAGAAACCTAAGTGAGTATATCTTATGAAATATTTATATAAGTAAATATGGACTCTGAAAATATCTTCAAATACATTCAAAAGCTCGAGAACCTCAACGATGAATATAGAAAAAAAAATGAACAGCTTGAAAAAATGTACAGTGAATCTGAAATTGATAGGGTCAATATCCTTGAGAAACTTAATTCGAAGTCTCTCTTCGAAACAACTGCGCGAACTAAGACCCATGATTTAAACTTTAAAATTGCAAAGCATTTGAGGGAACTTGGTGACATGACGTCTGATTTTTATAAAGCTGCTACTTACAATGTTGCCGCTGATGCGATTGCTATGCTTGACTTTGAAGTGCAAGATGGCGAAAGTCTGATGAATATCAGTGGTATTGGAAAGGGTATCGCCTCAAAAGTTGACCAATTTCTTAATGAATTGAATGATAATGAATCGATTTGCTCTTCTACATATGCACAATATGTAGAAGATTCCGAACTCGAACCTGATTCTGACAGTGATTCTGAATTTTTTATCTCGTTCAACAGTGAACTCGCCGATGTATTGGATGACCTCGCTCATTATGAAAAAGATACACACAAAAGTAGGGTGTATGACAAAGCAGCTTCTATCATCGATCAACTCCCATACAAAGTAACAAATGGTGAAGAACTCGCAATTGGTCCTAAAAAAATTCCTGGTATTGGTAAGGGTATTGCCAAGATCATTGATGAATATATCGAGACTGGGAAAGTAAAAAAACTTGAAGAACTGGAGAATAATATTTCAACCGAAGATGAAGATGTAACTACGTGTATCGTATCAACTTATAATAGTGATTTGGCTGATATTTTCGAAGAGCTTTCTTATTATGAAAAAAATCGAGACAAGAAAGCACAATATGATAGAGTTGCAGATATCATTAACCACCTTTCGTTTGAAGTTACTAGTGGTAAAGAACTCCTCGAAGGAGACAAAAAAGTAGATGGCATTAATAAAAGCATTGCCAAGATTATTGATGAGTTTCTCGAGACCGGGAAGGTTATGGAACTTGAGACAGGTGTCTCGACTAATGAAGAAGTTGCATATGCTTTGAAAGAGTATGCTTTTAGTCTAGAAAACCATTACAAGTTTCAAGCTTACATGAAAGCAGCGGAAGCCATTCGTGACCTTGATTTTGAAGTCACGAGTGGGGAAGAACTTGCAAAGGGTCCCAAAAAGGTGAAGGGGATCGGTAAGAGTATTGCTAATAAGATCGATACATTTCTCCAGACTGGTGATATGAATTGAAAATATTTTTCCTCTCTTTCGTTCAAATAAGAGTATCAAATATCATCGATCTACGTCTCGTGTTTGTCTATGATAACGATGGTGATACTATGAGTAAAATTATATAGTTGGGGCCGACGGGTCTATTCTAGGTGCAGTCCGTATAATAGTGTGTGCTGATGGGTCGATTATACCCGGTGCGTGTAATGCTGCTAGCTTCGAAGAATTTTGTAATACAATGTGAATTTGTTTAAGTTCGTTACATATTTTGATATATGCCCACTCCCTTTTTGTCGGGAACATTTCATCATCCATGATTTCCATGATCTTTCGTACATGTTCCATGCCTAAGTCAAGCTTAGAAATTATATTTTTCAATAAAACACTGAGTATTAAAAATATAAATATAACGTATGATACCGGTAAAACTTTTACCAGCGGGATCAAATCGCACCCAGCTCATGAAAGTGATTGGTGAGAAGAATGTCAAATTTGATAATAATGATTTCATAGAAAAGCGGGTGGGGCAAATGGTAAAGGAAGGTAAGATGGGAGATTCCTCTATTACCCTTCTCGCTATCGAGAATGCCTCCGAAATTGCCAAGACCTATCTTCACGTTACAGGTATGTTCGAGAAAATGATGGAAGATGTTATCGGAACCCGCGAAAACATGTCTTACCAAGTCATATCCAGTAAGAATAACCTCAATATACAAAGAATGCCCGGGGCCCAACAGGACTTCATCTTAGTTGGTCAACGGTTTGGTAATGGAACGGGACACTATGGTCTCATTCACTTAAAGCATCAAAACGGTAGGGTGAATGTATACGATTCTATGTATGAGTCAGGTTTATCTAATTTTGAAAATGTAGCACGAAAATGGGCACCGACCGCTCGTTCTTGGAATTCTCCTAAAGTAAGGTCTATCCTTGGGTGTAAAGCAAAAAACGTCGAAAGTTTTTATGGGAACACTAAAAAGTTACAGGTACAACCTACGGGTGGTTTCGTGGCAACAAACTATAACAACTTTTTGAACGCAAATCATAATGGTCAGGGATCTAATGGATATGGAATACGAATTAAAAGGCAATATGGTGAAACAGTAGCAAAGGGGGCATTCAAGCTTCAACAATATGACGAAATGTCTCAACATCATTTCTGTTACATGGAATCTATTTACGCCATGATGTTAGCGGTTGGTCTGACGAATAATCCCGGACCCAATGATCCCCGTAAACGTCTTGCTTTCATTAAAAAGTTCGTTTGGGGTATGATTCATAAGTACACACCTAAAACTAAACGCAAAACCGCAAAATGGAAATATTTTTCAAAAACCTTCCCGTATATCATGGCTACCACTTCGAAGACCGGAAAGTCGCTTAGATTATGGAAAGGGGTTACCCTGCTTCCCGATAATGATGGGCAGTTCAGCACTAAGCTAGTGAGTATGAGTTGGAAAGGATACGATAAAATTGATCCATCGTGGTCTCTTGAAGATGTTCTCGGGTGGGTACACACTGGTAGGTCACCGCGGGGTAATCACAACGCCAATTCTAACTCGAACAATAACAATAATAGAACTTAAGTAGAAACAAAATATTGTAATTTTCATGTAAACATTCAACATGGAAGACCTTCAAAGTCTCATGACTTGCCTTGACGACATCTCCAGTAAGATCCCTGATGGCATCTATCTGGACATGGCCGATAAAATAAAACGCGTTCATGATCACATGAATGGAAACAAACCATTCCATGAAGACACGTTCTATTACAGCGACGATGATTCTGAACTTGATAGTGATGATGACTCGGACAGTGATTATGAGGTGCGTTCACCGGTGAATGCAGGGGAAGCACATCGAGAGGTCGGGAATGAAATCAGACGTCATCTTCTGGATTGTGTGAGGAGTATGCACCATACATGGATAGAGCTTGAGAAATGGAACAATGAGGTGAAGAAA
>VMHT01081365.1_pt1:25000-44284 | contig 44284 bp, 52 predicted proteins | sample 4693611 | NCBI WGS metagenome assembly VMHT01 (sample SAMN12280063, study PRJNA550983) | marine metagenome | isolation source: seawater sampled from same location over 5 years 0.02-0.2 micron viral filtrate | place: USA: collected off the coast of southern California halfway between the...
CTATACAATCGCCGAAAGCATCTAGACTACCAACACATTTAGAGTCTGAACCGCCCATATCTATAATAGTATATGTTTTTTTTCAAATATGCGACGATGACGAGGATTAGTTCCATGAGTGACTACTCTATTCATCCCCACCATCCTCCGCCGTCTCGCCGTCGTATTTTCCTTTATCGCGTCCTTCATTTTTACCAAATCTTTTATCATAACAGTGGGCCGTATATCCCCCGAATACCCCGCGCTCGCCACCACACCATCCATGACTAGAACAACATTGTGTACCTGGACACCTCGTATCACCCTGATGTGGTCCACATCGTCCATTTGTGGAAACTGCCAGTGGTGGATTCCATGGGTGATTATCCCATTCAACCCCACCATCCCATGGTGAGAAAAGACCATCATCGGATTTTTCATAAATTATTCTATCGCTGTGATCGACTCTCGTTTTTACATTTGGTTTCCCCCAGCATTCCCTATATGATTTATTAGTAACTATACCCTTACAATCATCACGTTTATTACACTCTTCTAAACAATTCTTTAAAGTTGCTTTTGGATTTGTATATTCATTGAGATGAAACGGACGAAACAGTTGACCCTCGTCGCTTGTTTTAGACCCGAAATGTTGTTTATATTTTGATGGTGGTGGTGGTGGTGGCGGTGGGGGTGGCGGTGTTAACGGATTCCATGGGTGATTAGCCCATTCAACCCCACCATCCCATGGTGACAAAAGACCATTATCAGATTCACTAGGGTATTTTGTATAAAGTGTTTTACCGGCGGAGTGCGTTGTTTCAGAAAACACGTCTTTCCCCGTGCATCTTTTACCATCTGTATCTATAACTACACCCTTACAATTATCACGTTTATTACACTCTTCTAAACAATTCTTTAAACTTCCTTTTGGATTTGTCCCTTCGGTGAGAGTAAACGGTGACCACACCCACTTAACGTCTGTTGATAATTCTTGTTTATATTTTGGTGGTGGTGGATTCCATGGGTGATTATCCCATTCAACCCCACCATCCCATGGTGACAAAAGACCATCATCAGATTTTTCATAAAGTGTTCTATCGTTATGATAGGTTTTCGTTTTTACATCTTTTTTCCCCCAGCATTTACTATGTGATTTATTAGTAACTACACCCTTACAATCATCACGTTTATTACACTCGTATAAACAATTATCTAAACTTCCTTTTGGATCTGTCAATTCGTGGAAATGAAATACATCAGTTGTTCTCCCAATATCTGTCTTTGATCCTTGTTTATATTTTGATGGTGGTGCTGGTGGCGGTGGTGGTGGATTCCATGGGTGATTATCCCATTCAACCCCACCATCCCATGGTGACCAAACACCATTATCAGATTTTTCATAAAGTGTTCTATCGCCATGACCCATTTTCGCTGTTACAGCTTTTTTCCCCCAGCATTTACTATGTGATTTATTAGTAACTATACCCTTACAATCATCACGTTTATTACACTCTTCTAAACAATTCTTTAAACTTCCTTTTGGATTTGTCTCTTCGGTGAGACGAAACGCTTCACCCGACGACCAGCTAACTTCTGTTGATAATTCTTGTTTATATTTTGATGGTGGTGGTGGTGGTGGATCCACATTCCATGGGTGAATATCCCATTCAACCCCACCATCCCATGGTGGAAAAAGACCCTGACCAGATCCAGCAGGGTATTTTGTATAAAGTCTTCGATTGTCATCTCCATGTTCTTTAGTCACGAGATCTGCTTTCCCCCAGCATTTATCATGTGATTTATTAGTAACTACACCCTTACAATCATCACGTTTATTACACTCTTCTAAACAATTCTTTAAACTTCCTCTTGGGTTTGTCCCATCGTGGAAATGAAATACAGTCCTTGTAGCGACAACATCTGTTTTGCGTTCTTGACGCCATTCTGTTGACATCGGCGGTGGTGGTGGCGGTGGGGGTGGTGGTGGTGGCGGTGGTGGCGGTGGGGGTGGGGGTCTTGACGGATTCCATGGGTGATTACGCCATTCAACCCCACCATCCCATGGTGACCAAACACCATCATCAGATTTTTCATAAAGTGTTCTATCGCCGTGATCGACTCTCGTTGTTAGATCTTTTTTCCCCCAGCATTTACTATGTGATTTATTAGTAACTATACCCTTACAATTATCACGTTTATCACACTCTTCTAAACAATTCTTTAAACTTCCTTTTGGATTTGTCCCTTCGTGGAGATGAAACGAATCAGCCGACTGCCTAATTTCTGTTGATAATTCTTGTTTATATTTTGATCCTGTGTATAGTCCTTCTACTGAATCTTTGTAATCTTCGATATACTGGTTCATATCTACACCCGGTGGTGGTCTGGGCATATTCTCTAAGGACACTGGTGGTATTTCGATAGTTTCCGCCAATAAATCAGCTCCTTCGATATCGAGACCACCCACCCTCCAATAAAGACCGGAATTATCACCCTTTTTATCATCTTCGGGATTACTTTCGATGGCATCCACTTTTTTACATTCCGCGCTGCCGTCGTAGGTGGCCGATCTATACTGACAATAACCCGATCGCCATTTAGTATCCCTGTTATCGTGAGTCTTGTACTGTTCACAGGTATACGTTTTGGTAGAAGGTTTGTAGATGATAGAGAATCCTCTACAATAGTGTTCGGGATCAACATGTGGGTCAGTGAGACCTCCGCCCGGTTGTGGATAAATGTTTTGTGTACACCTTCGCGAACACATCATAAACGCATCGAGGAAATTCGTTTTAGTGTCAGCCATTCTTACATTCGTTATGACAGGGAATCCAACCTCGGGTTTCACTCTGTACTTACCCTTATAATCGAATTTCGTCTTACTGTTCGCATATGCCTGTGCTTCTTCCCGATTCATGTTTTTGTATGCCGCTATCCACGATTCATCATCCATTTTTTCTCGCCAAGATAAAGTGTCTGTCATAGATTCAAATACACCTTCTAATGTATCTGTAGCAGTGGTATTTAAACCCTGTAGTTCTTCCACGTTTGTCATGGGTAACTCGGGTATCTTTTTCAAACCCTGATCAGCGAACGTGTTAACTACATCGAACATAGAACCCGATGTCTGTGGCTGGTCAATTCTATCATCATCAAAACCCTCGAAAACGACATTTCCTGCGACATTTATACATTCACGAAACAAATCCTCGTTATTGAGATCCTCGTTATTTTTTACCTGACACAACCCTATATCCCGGTTCCATTCGAAGTATTCCATTTCGTTACACACGGATTCGTCTACGATACCCGTTGGACCACTATCTACTGTTTCTTCTTGTCGCGCCCCTGGTTGTGAAATCGATCCAAAATACTCGAAAAAATTTCCCACATCATTGGCACCACCAACCACCTTGTTACCTATAAGGTGTGCCTCATCTCTGAGATCTTCCAGAATACCTTCATTTACGTCTCCTATATAATTGACCCCATCAACAATTGTACCCCACGTCCAGTCCGTCGCATCTTCAACGCCTTCGCCTATGGCAATGCCTCCATCTTTTAAACAGTTGCCGAAAGCATCTATACTACCAACACATTTGCCTACGTCATTGATAGCACCGGCGCCCCAGTCGCCTACGTCATTGACAGCACCGACGCTCCATTCAACTGCATCTTCGCCTCTATCGGCGCCCCATTCAACTGCATCTTCGCCTGCATTTTTTGCGTCATTTATCCAACCCCAACCCATGGAACCTTATAATAATATATGTTTTTTTTTAAGAATACGAGGGATCATCATTTTTTTCAAGAAACATAAAGATTAAAGTCGTGAATATATCATGAGCTGTACACTTATTAACCCTGTATATGCACGTATTAGGCAAACTCGGAATGTGCGAGTATATTCAGGGAAAGGGGAATTTGATAAAGCTATGAAAAAAAACAAGCGAATGCGTCATGCTATTAGAAAGTATAAAGTATCAACGAAATTGAGAAGTGACAGTAATAAAATCATACTTGAAGAACTAATGAATATACTCGATGTGATGGATGACATCGTAGAAGTTCTTGAAGAAGATATATCGGATGTTTTTGTAGAAGAGTTTAAATTAGATTGCGGAGAGGTTCCGAATGATGACTTCTCGAAATACATCGACAATCGTGGTTGGCCGTAATATCCAACTATCAAAAAAGACTACGCTCTTCACCACGTTTTAATAAAAACATATGGTCGTATCCATGTAAAAGTGCAATAGATAAAGCTAACGTTGTCAATACAACGCGATTCATTTTCCGGGCAGAAATCACGTATACTAAGATTATAGCGAGTATGGCCATCTGAACGATTGTTAGTTCGGGTATCATTTATATAAATATATTTTTTATTTTCATTATATTTATTCTTACACCTTTTTAAAAGTTACGACATCCTTGAGAGATTCGGGGACTGTACTGTGTGTAGAAGAACTCGACGGTCCCATTGGACCAGTTTTGCCCTGTAGACCGGTTTTGCCTTGTGGGCCTGTTTTACCTACTGGACCAGGAGGTCCGACATTACCATCAGAACCTTTTGGACCTGCTGGACCTGTTTTACCGATCATACCTTCTACACCTGCTGGCCCGACCGGTCCGATAGGCCCAGGAGGACCGGGAGGACCTCTAGGCCCCTCTGTACTGGTACGAGTATTATCATTTTCGTACATCTCTACCATCTTCTTGAGTAGACTGTATAGCTTCGTTTTATCAAGGCGTATACGATTCATTTCATCGTCGATTTCGTTCAATATAGAATTCATTGTAATATATATAAAGCTAAGATTATCTTTAAACGTATGATTGTAATCGGGCCACATTTACTAACTGGTATAGGACAACACGCAAATAAGTATACACAATTATTTACACCTCACGCTGAATATTATCAGTTAGGTAGCTCAGTACCTGAATGTCAAAATGCTCTTATATTTATGTTACCACTTCCACAACACTTAAAATACCTCGAATATGTAAGATCCCGTGTAAAGAATATCAGTTGTATGACTGTTTGTGAAACCGAAACCGTGCATGAAGATTATGGATTAATCATGAATGAATTCGAACGTGTATTGGTACCGAGTGAATTCTGTAAACGAGTGTTTTCGAAACAATTTCCACATAATAAATTTGAAGTTATTCATGCACATATACCAAAGCCGGTTAGAAAGCCTTATACATTTTACTTCATAGGTAACGTGTTAGACCAACGAAAAAATTTTAAAAAAATATTGGAAGCGTTTATACGTTTGGATATACCAGATACCCGTTTATTGGTTAAGGCAACGTGTAATAGAGAAATTACTATAAATGCACCACGGGTCGAGGTGATCAATGGATTAATATCAAATGAAGATATGGATGAGATACATCACAAGAGTGATTGTTATATAAGTTTCTCGAGTTCGGAGGGTGTAGGTATGGGGGCTGTAGAGGCGGCAATTAGGGATAAACCTGTCATCATAACGAATTATGGTGGAGCACCTGACTATATAAAAACCCCTTATATGATAGACTGTGAAATTCAAGAGTTGGAAAGTGACGACTTTTTATTTAAAAAGGGTATGCAATGGGGGAAACCCGACTTTAATCAACTCTTGGAGTTCATGAGAGAAGTGTATACGAAAAATTTGAGATATATGGATCATGAGTACACGAAAAATCTCACATCAAAAGAGGTAATATTAAGAAAATTCGCGCTCCACATAACCGGTGATGAGTACGACAACACCGGTAAGAATGGCACCAGTAGTTAATGAACCCTTTTGAGCGATGAGTAACATGTTTATATCATCAATGAAACTTACACCAGTGGGTTTTTTTATAAACTCTGGCAACATTTTTGCGATAACTAGATATACTATCATAGAAATGAAAACAGGTTTTAAATCGTCCTGATCCATTATCTACTATAATTAAATAAAATTATTTACATTTTAATAATTTACCCATGGGTACCACTTTCCCGTTTATAGAATGTTTTTTACAGTAACAACCATTAACAGCTTTAAACGAACATCTCGCACCCTTGAGTGTTGACGCCTGACAAAGTTTGTCGACGTGTTTATGTTCATGAATACTTGTTGGAACTTCATCGATAATGATAGCCACCCGTGATTTTTTCTTCGTTTCGAGTTCTTTGTATCTGTTTCTCATTTTAAATATACTCCTCGCCAGGTGCTCACAGGCATCATCAACTGTTGCTCGCCCACTTACCAAGAGTGCTGAATGAACTGATTCTTCGTAAGTGGACATATTGCTTGTATTATATTTTGTATTTGTGAATCCGACTTAGGTTTCATTCTGTTTTCATCATATCGAAACCCTGAGATTTCAATTCCTAACATTTAAAGTATACAGACATTATTATTACATGTATGTATATCGCATGGTATTCAGAATGTTATTTATGTCAAGCTCCATTAAATCCTGTCATACGAACAAAGGACGCCAATAACAAAAAATTTGTGCGATATTATAGAAAAATACGACCATTATTTTTATATAACAATGAAAAATTTATGTCATTCGTACATGGTGCAAAGGTAAAGAGGGTATGCTTTTCGTGTTTCAAGTATAAACCGAAACTGACACTACACTCAATAAAAGATCGAGAACTCGGTTTATGCTACAATGTATTACCCAAAAGTAAGGCGAAAACGTGTACTGAGATAATGTCATGGTATGAGGGGCTTATCAGAGAAGCATATAAAAGAAGATTACGTATATATAAATGAATACACCTCATCCAGTTCCATACGTGAAGAAATAGAAACTTAAGTAACTTGAATATCGAAACTTTCACAGGAATGACATCTTTGTGTGAAACAGCCCAGCGTTTGATTACAGAGACTTTGTCTCGTGATGAAATTCGAGCGATATTTAACGAAATTGCTTATGGGTTAAATTCACAAGAAACATCACGAGAAGAAAGACGATTTATATTGAAGGTATTAGAAGATTTAGGAAAATTAGAGTAGCACGATAAAAAAAACTGTAATACGTTTAATTAAATATAGCCTAAGTCAACATTATACACATGAAAATAACTATGAATAAAATGGATCATCTTCAAAAATTGAAAAATCATCTCATTGACAAATACAATTTCACACTCCCAGATGGGTGGGGGATTAGATATTCTCAAAGACGGAAAGCGAACGCTCGACCAGATCCATACTACTATTCACCAAATCATGATATATCTAATCTGTCCTCACCTTTGAGATCATTCAGAGACGTTGAAGAATATCTCGGTCTTTCACAAACACATGAAAAGATGTCAGACGCCTCTTACATATATATTCTCACAACAGAATCTTTCCCTGAAGTTAAGATCGGTGAATCTATACACCCTACTCAAAGAGTACGTGAACTTAATACAAGTGTTCCGTATAAATTCAACATCTATGCCAAATTTAAATCACCGTTTCCAGTGATAAAAAACAAAACCACTACATCTTCATGCAAAACAAAAAAACTTGAAGATATTTTTCATGCTCGTTACGCACATCTCCGTGCACCAAACGGCGAATTTTTTGCTGTCGAACCTGATATGGTTATAGATGAATTCGAAGAAGATGTTGAGTGTCTAACCAAATGTCAGGAGTATACACCCGAACTAATTAACGAGTATCTTGAATTGATGTTTGATGAGGCAAAACTTAAAAGTAGGTTGGACGAAATGAATGCCTAAGTTAGAATTTTGAGTTGTAATAAATTGAAGAAAAACTATGGAAAGTGTCCAAAAACTCACACATATAGAACACATTCTCAAGAGACCTGACTCATACGTGGGTCCAGTTGACCTAGGAACCGAACCTTACTGGATCCTTGATGGTCAAAAGTTCACTAAGAAGAACTTGAAATACTCCCCAGCCCTCTTGAAAATATTCGATGAAATCCTCGTCAACGCCATCGACCGTAACTCTCTCCACTCCAAACAGGTCAATTTAGTCTCCGTCTCGATTGATAAGGATGTAGGTTCAGTGACCATCGAGAATAATGGACCACTCGGCGGAATTTCTGTAAAAATGCACGAGAAAGAAGGTCTATGGAACCCTGAACTTGTATTTGGACACCTCCTCACGAGTACGAACTACGACGATACACAAAAAAGAATTGTGGGTGGCCGCAACGGATACGGTGCCAAGTTGGCAAATATTTACTCGAGTGATTTCTCGGTGGTTATTAAGGATCATGAGACGAAGCAGACATACACACAATCTTGGTCGAAGAATATGACTGTCTGTGACCCACCAAAAATTAAAAAACATTCGGGTGCTACGTCATCCGTAGCCATCACCTTTACCCCCGAGTGGAAGAGGTTCGGAATGTCCAAAATGGATGATACCATCTATAAAATTTTCCAAAAGAGAGTCTGGGATGCGAACATCTGTACAACTCAAAACTGTAAAGTGAAGTTCAATGGCGAAGTTCTTCCGAAACAAAACTTTGAGGCTTATGCCAAAATGCACGAAGGTGTTGACCAGGTTGCATCTGTAACCACCGACCGCTGGTCAGTATGCATCGGACCAGCAGAGAACGGGATGGAACAGGTTTCGTTCGTGAATGGCATCTGCACGACGAAAGGTGGCACCCACGTCGATCACGTGGCAAACATTGTCGCAAATGGCATCATTGATGACATGGCGAAGAAGATTAAACTGAAACCTCCACAGGTTAAAAATGCTTTTACGATCTTTGTAAGGGCAACGATCGAAAACCCAAACTTTTCCAGTCAGGTGAAATCTGAGTGTACAACCAAATCACAGCATTTCGGAAGCAAGTTTGAACTACCCAAGACATTCGTTAAGAATACCCTCAAGACTGGTATCGCTGATGAACTCACGGCACTCTCAAAGTTCAAGGAAATGAAAGAACTCAAGAAGACGGATGGAGCTCGAAAGTCCAAAATTACCGGTATTCCCAAGTTGGACGATGCGAACAAGGCTGGTACGGCACAATCTGGGAAGTGTACACTCATCGTGACTGAGGGTGACTCGGCGAAGACCCTCGCAGTTGCAGGTCTCTCGGTTGTTGGTCGTGATCACTATGGCGTGTTTCCTCTTCGGGGTAAGTGTAAGAATGTACGTGACGTGTCAGTCGCACAGCTTACGTCTAACCAGGAATTCAATGATCTCAAGAAGATCCTCGGACTTCAACAGGGTAAGGAGTATACAGACGTTTCCGAACTTCGATATGGACGTCTCATGATCATGACTGACGCTGATAACGATGGGTCTCATATCAAGGGTCTCATCCTCAACATGATCCACTACTTCTGGCCCAGCCTTCTAAAGTTGAACTATGTGGTGAGTATGGTGACACCCATCATCAAGGCTTCTAAGGGATCAGAAACGAAATCTTTCTACACCGATTCAGCATTTCGAAACTGGTATGGAGACGGTAAACATGGGTGGCGCATCAAGTATTACAAGGGTCTCGGTACTTCTACATCCGTGGAGGCTCGTGAATATTTCAAAAAAATTCAAGAACTCACAGTGAAGTTTGATGTGGATGTCATGACAGATAAATCAATCGTACTCGCATTCGATAAGAAAAAGGCGGATGACAGAAAGACGTGGCTTCTCGAAAGTACCGCGAAGAATTCTGGCGATCTTGAAGTATCGTATGGTCATGTCAAAAACCTGGCCATAACTGACTTTGTTCACAAAGACCTCGTTAATTTCAGTCTCGCTGACTTGAAGCGGTCTATCGCGCATATGGCTGATGGACTTAAACCTTCACAGCGAAAAGTTTTGTTTTCGTGTTTTCAGAAGAACCTGACTGCCGAAATGAAAGTGGCACAACTGGCCGCGTATGTCGCCGAAAAGAGTTCTTACCATCATGGCGAAGTTTCTCTCGCGGAAACGATCGTCAAGTTGGCTAACGACTATACAGGTTCGAACAACGTCAATCTTCTCGAACCTTGTGGTCAATTTGGTACGAGACTTATGGGGGGTAAAGATGCATCTCAAACAAGGTACATCTTCACGAGACTAACTAGTGCAGCTCGAAAGATATTCGACCCTAAGGATGACCCCGTACTTAATTATCTATATGACGACGGTCTTTCTATTGAACCAGAGTTTTACGTACCAGCGTTGCCTATGGTTCTTGTGAATGGTACAGAAGGTATTGGTACGGGTTTCAGTTGTTATGTACCCCCGTTCAATCCCAAGGATATCTCATTGAATATACTCAACTTCATTAATGGAAAGGGTATTCAAAAAATGAAGCCATGGTTCAGGGGGTTTAAGGGTCGTGTATTCTACGAAAATGAAACATGGGTCACAGAGGGTATCTGGAACATGATCGGTCAAACTATCAAGGTCACAGAACTCCCACCTGGGCGTTGGACACAGGATTATAAAGAACATCTCGATACACTTACCGAAAAGAAGACTATCAGCTCATATACCAACAATAGTACAACCGAAAATGTCGACTTTGTTATTCAGGGGTACACGGGTAAAGATCTTATCAAGGACCTGAAATTACAGAAAACAATCAGGACTTCGAATATGCACCTGTTTCATCCAACTAAGGGAATTCATAAATATGAGAGTGCTGAAATGATCCTAATGGACTTTATCAAACTTCGGAGCGAATACTACAATAAACGCAAATCCCATATGGTTAATGTTCTCAAGAAAAAGGTTGAGATGTATAATCACCGCGCAAAATTTGTTACCATGGTCATCAATGGAACGTTGGCAGTTTTCAGGCGTAAGAAGAAAGATCTAGAGGAAGAGTTATCACATACGTTTCCGAAAGTTGATGGGAGTTACGACTATTTACTAAACACCAAGACGATTGACTATACAGAGGAGCGAGTAGCTGCACTGCTTATGGAAGTCAAACATTCCAGGGACGAACTCAATTTGACAATGTCTACATCACCTCTTCAGATGTGGGAAAATGATATTAAAAATATATAGACAATAGATAAGTATGGGATTGCAGGGTCCGGATCAAGGTGCGGTATTATCTCTAAATGCCATAGGTCAACAGGATACATACCTTATTAATAGTGAACCTGTACATTCTTTATTTGATTATCACTCTGAACAACATTCAAACTTCGTAAAATTTCACAAAAGTATCACAATAACAAAGCCCTTCACAGCCTCAGACTCGTGGCCATTTGGAGAAAATGTCAAAGTGAAATTTAATCCACAAAATATGGGGGATTTATTATCAAATATGTATATACATATAGAACTTCCTGGCATTGATTCAAACTCTAATATAGCTGATCAAGTTGGGCGGCATGTTATAGAATCAATTTCCATGTGTGTAGACGAGTTAGAAATCGATAAATACTATGACGACTGGGGTATAATATATGATGAATTGTACTTGGATACATCAGAAAAACGTACAAAGAGATATATGGTAAATAGAAATCAAGGAGACAACGAATCACATAAAAATGATCATATATTATCTCGACATCCTTCTAAATTGATGATACCTATACCCTTATTCTTTTCTAGAAAATATCAAGGTAGTGAATATACATCAAATTCACCAAACAGACCCTTTTTTCCTACGTGTGCAATTTACAAACAGAAAATAGAATTTGATATAAAATTTAGACCTCAAACGTTTTTCACAAACCATGGTACGGATAGTCGTACTAATATATCATTGAGTGCGTTTGATATAATAACAGAGGAATATGTTCTTTCACCAGAAGAGCGTACATATTTAATGACAAAGAAACAAACATTCATAACAGATGTGGTTAAAAAACATCCAACTGAACAGACAAGGTTAGGTGAAAATTCGATTAAATTGCAGCTAGTTCCTAATATTCCTGTGAAAACATTGAACTGGTTTCTACGGAAAATTGAATATGAAGATGAGACATCTCACGGAAGTATTTCTCCATTACCAGATGAGAATGCAAATGAACGAAAATTTTCAAATCGCTATAATTTTTCTACATCAAATGCATACACAAGCGATAATTCGTTTCGTGACACACCATTAGAATCTGCCAAAATTTACGTGAATGGTCAAGATTTACCAAATATACCACGCCCAGACCATAATTATTTCAAATATGTAGTGCCATATAATACACGGTTATCTAGACCAGAAAGAAATATTTATACGTATGCATTCTCGATGAATCCGATTAATGTGGAACCTTCGGGAAGCTTAGATTTCTCTCAATTAAATTCGGATCGCACTCTATTAGATATACAATTGAAACCAAATTTAACAGACGTGTACACTTTACACTTATATTATCTCGGATATGAAACATTTACATTTGAGAATGGATTTATGACACGTGCTTATTGAATAGTGTGTCATGATGTAGACGGATATAGTCGACAATTTTATTTTTTATGCACCATTTGATAAAATTCAACTGTGCAACAGTGGTATGAATTTCATGTACGGTACCAGGAATCTTATACAAAATCTTTGTAACACGACAAAATGGATCAAACAGTTTTTTACTATAGCCGTCTAAACTTGACTTATAAGCACAATGAACACTGAAAATTCTCCCGTCGTTCGTAGTATAAGACAGATTTGTCTTCTTAGAATAATTTGTAATAAACCATTCTAGATTTCTCAAAGATATACCACTACTTTTATTTAAAAGTTCTATTAGTATAGATCCATTTTCTGGTATCGTATAAAAATTATTGATAGATGTCAAAAGAATTTCTGATTTACTCATAACAAGTTATAAAACGTAATCTCTAAATTCATTCGGTTGTAATTTACCTTCTTCACATGCCAAACATCCATGAACAAAGCCGGAGGGGAACGGATGATTATGTCGAATGACCCCTGTTGGAACAACTACTGGTGTACCAGGTCTATTTTCGTCTACATGTAAACAGCAGTAACCATCTACGACGGCTTTATTAGTACACAATTTACCATTTTTCTTTATACCCATGCAGTATATATCGTTATTTGGTGCTAAATCTCTTCGTACCTTTTTCATAGGAACACCATATAGATTTGAAACCTTTTCTGTTATACTACAGACATAGTCATGATTTTCGCGTTGAATTTTAATAATAGTCGCTTTATGCTCTTTCTTCAACGAAGAAATTTGACCCTTTTGACGTTCTATATCGTCACTAATATTTTTATTATGTTGTAGTTTGTATTCACGTATAGCATTTGCCAACTTCTCATTATATTCATCTCTACACTCTCTCTTGGTTTTTAATATTTCCTTTTTAGTTTCAATATCGGCCTGTGTGATCATACGTTTCGCCTCTTTCTGAATTAGACGTGCAACATCTTCTATGACACTTACCATAATCTATTATGAATCCTTTTTTTTAAATATATCACTGAGTAATAATTGTCGCGATTTAGAGTCGTCACTCATTTTCTTTGTTTTCTTGGATGGCCTTGCCCTAAAAAGTAATTCACCAAAAATTTCATCTTTAGCATTTTCAAATAATGGCTCTAATAAGTCACACACCGGATTTAAGAATTTATTTAAAAAGTAGTAAGGATAATCTATAGGTAAATTGTTATCCTTTGCATATATAGGATCTTCCGATTTTTCGAAAGCTTTCGCCTTAGAATCACCTGTATTAATTAATATATATGGAACTCTATCGCCTGATTGTGGCTCTGACCCAGGTTGCCGTTCACGCATTTTTCTCACCACTTGAACATGTGCCTGGTTTATATTCGTGATATGGTCACTTAATATAGAAACATTCTCACCCTTCACCTTATATGAATCAGATAGACTCTGACTCAAAATAAGTTTTTCATTGGGGACGTCTCCTTCAAGTAATTCTATCGCCCGTTTTCGGGCCAATGCCTTGGGCTCAATTGTATCCGCACTATCCAAGATAACATCAAGAAGTTCTTTACACACTTCACGCATATGCGGTGTATTATCCCGTCTAACCAATTGTAACCCTTTTACATCAATATACTCCATATTCATCTCACCGTCTTTACTCTTCGTCCATAGTTTAGCTGCGTATCGTTTTTTCGAATATAAAAAATACGGACAATATACCTTTTCCAATTCGAGATTATTGGGCGCCTTGAATAGTTTCGTACATTCATCTGCAGCCTTTTCACCTAGCTCCCAACTGTATTCTATAGCCTCCTTCCCAGTACGAGAACCCACGTCAAATTCAATCATCACACTATCAGTGTCACCATAACGAACGTGTGAACCGGGATAATTCGTCTCGACATACTTTTTAGTTTCGTCAATCATATCACGCCCTTTCATCGTGGTTGTAGATGCAATGGCAACACAAGGAAGTATCCCCTTAGACGCACCCGTAAAACCGTACACAGAGTTCATAGAAATCTTATATGCGAGCTGTTTACCGTTGTACATTTGTTTAGTCGCACCCGTGGAATTCGCCATATCTTTCTTAGCTTGTTTTCTAAACTGTTTCAGTTCCGACAAAATGCTCGGTAAAATACTGGGAACGTTTTGTGCAAATGTATGATCACCGAACCGTTCATATTCAACCCCGGGTATATCGTCGTATCTACTGTCTTGAACAAGTGTGGAATAACACAGGTTGTGCGCCATCATAATAGAAGGATACAATCCTTCAAAATCGAGTGCGGTAATTGGTGTATAATAAGCACCCGATTGAGCTTCTAACACCGTCGCACCGACATATCCGGTATTATCCACGTGCCCATATTCGTATGTTGGGACTTTGAATCCCATTTCCCGAGCCTTTTTGGTCAGCTGGCTAAACACCTTAATTTGTTGACCCCTTTCAACCAAGTAACTCAGTGGTACCCAAGTGGCTTTAGCCATCTCCAATAAGTTCATAAGTGTCGATAACTTGGCGATCAATCTATGCGGTAATAGTGTATCCTTTATACAATACTCGGCAACTTCGCGTAATTCGTTTGGATCTCCTCTCACGAAACGTGCAAACATTTCTTTCGGTGGCATGTCAATCTTCTGGTCTCCCAAATAAATCTGAGAAACATTGTTAAGTTTATATGAATCTAATTTATATTCACGTTTAACCTCGTGGAACAAATCAAAAATAAATCTTCCTGGCATTGGTACAAGTTTCAAATCATTATCACCTAACGCACTCGAAGAAAGTTTTTTACGAGATAATGTACAAGTAAAGTCTCTCAGTTTACTCATTCTATAAAAGGCTAGTGGGCAATTATTCAGCATACCACGTTCCATGATATATTCTAAATCAAACCCAAATATATTCCAACCAGTTATAACATCTACATCGTGGCGATTGATATATTCACTAAATCCCATCAGGAGATCGCGCTCGGATTTGTAACTTATAATCGAACACCCGTCAACGTTATTATCAGTATCCTTGTAACATAAACAAGTCTTGTCGTATGGTTCATCTTCACCGAAGTGTGTAAGTGATATCGCAATTTGGAAGCATGCATCTCCAGGTACAGACGGATCGGGAAATTTTCCAGTTGAACTGTGACACTCTATATCAAGCGATGCGACGACAAATGGGGCAATATCCGTCGTGTCAAATGGTTTTAGATTTCTCCAATCCTCACATTCCAAGTCTATGTCAACTTTCGTACAAAACGCGGGTTCGCACGATCCAGCCGTATCTACCCAACCCGTGGATTGAATACCAGTGCGATGCATAAATCGCAGCACTGGGTCAAGATTTGCTTCGAATATTTTTAATTTCTGAGACAGACCCGTTATAGATTTTCGTAATCGGTTACTTATATTGCGTCGAGAAATGAGATTAGCACAATGAATCTGAAGAAAATGACTCTTCTCGCCATTTTGAAATCCTTCCATATCTTTTGCTTCAACAATATCTATATCAACTATATCCGGACACGCTCCATTCACACACCTTATAAGCGAGTTATGTGTCATTGTACAGGGTATTTTCACGTAAAAATATGGTATGAATTTAGTCGTTACACATACAGACTCACCCTTTAACGTCTTACCAAAAAGACGTATGATGTGATTCTCATCTTCGTCGCGAGCATCCCAGGTGAGAACCTGGAATTGCACCATATTTCGTTATAGAGCTGAAATTTTAATATCATTTATTAATAAATGTCAGCTGCATTGATCGAACTAGTGTCTAAAGGGGTACAGGATGTGTACTTAACAGGGACACCACAGGTGTCATTTTTTCACCAAAATTACAAACGTCATACGAATTTTTCTATTAAACCTGAACGCTTAGATTATGTTGGTACTTTCGGTGATGGTAACGAGATCGTCGTTCCTCTCAGAACAAAAGGTGACCTCCTCAGTTATATATGGGTTGAGGCCGATGGTATTGGTAGTAGACAGACTAATTCTACAGGGTTTTTCAGTGATGATGCAAGTCCAACTGAATTTTCTTTGTGGATTGGTGGACAGGAGGTAACACGATTAGATTCCCTTTACATACAGGGGGTGCATAATCTGCTTTATAAACAAGATCAGGCTAAGTCTTCAATGGCCCTCACATTAGACGAAATACCAGAAAATGCACTCGGTAAAGGAGCAAACGCAGATCATTATGTGATACCATTCTTCTTTTCTGAAGACTGGACAAAATCCCTCCCACTTACTGCATTACAATATCACCAGGTTGAATTACGTATCAAGTGTAGGGGTGGAGGTACCACATTCACCCCTGGAAGCACACCCAAGATATATGGCACGTATGTCTACCTTGATTCTGATGAGCGTAGTGTTATTATCGACCATAAACACGAGATTCTTATAACACAAACACAATACCAGCCCATGTCAGCGAGCGATGTCGATGTTGATCTTACATATTTTAATCATCCTGTCAAAGCTGTACACGTAGTATCGTCTGAAGCAGATGGTGGTAAATGGGACGAAAACTGGAGCTTTGATAGTGCCACGTTATATATTAACGGTATTCCTTTATTCGAAAATATGTCATCCACGTATCATCACAATGTTGTACCTGAAATGCATTGTACGGCACTCCCTTTTGGTGCTCTGAGTACTATATCCACATATACGTGGCCATTCTGCTTAACACTAAATAAGTCTCAACCAAGTGGTTCGTTAAATTTTAGTCGAATCGATAATGCTAAATTGCAACTATCTGGAACTGGTCCACATAACGCCCGTGATGGAAAATATGTCCGTGCATATGCAGTCTCTTATAACATTCTCAGGATAAAGGATGGTATGGGAGGTGTTGCTTTTAGTAATTAATTATAAATATAAATATACGTCAACCTGATGATCCAAAACCCTTAGTTCCACGTTCAGTACTTTCAATATCTGTAACTTCCTCAATAAGAGGAGTCTCACATTTTTCTAAAATAAGTTGCGCTATGCGCTCACCTTGTTTAATTTCAAATTTCTCACTTCCCTGATTAAACAGTATAACCTTGAGTTCACCTGTGTAATCAGGGTCTATAACCCCCGCACCAGTTTGTATCCCATGTTTAACAGCAAGTCCCGACCTAGGGGCAATACGTCCATATGTACCAATAGGGATTGTTGCAGCTATACCAGTATTAACAATCCCGCGTTCCAAAGATGGAATATACATGTCAATTGTACTGTATAAGTCATATCCCACCGAACCTGGTGATGCTCGTGTAGGAATGACTGCGTTGTCTGTTAACCGTTTGATTAATAGCTTCATTTATTTATAACGTAGAAAATCTTTATCCTCTTTTATAAAATTATTTATGGTACTTAATTAAATGATCTTATTAAATCTATAAATCATTGTATTATAAACATTTGTTTCGTATATAAACGAAGCCAGAATTCTATGCGATCATGGAAGATTTAACAAATCTTATGACATACATCGATCAGATATCCGGAAAAATTCCAGAGAATTTGTATCTTGAAATGATGAATAGTATGAAACGTATTCATGCTTCGATGTCAGGTAATATAGCATTTCATGAGGACACGTTTTATTATACATCCGATGAAGATAATTATCAAATCCAAACCGACTACCCGAATGATGAACTGTTTATACATTCACCTCGTTCTTTGTCGATAGATGCCCAGCTAGAAGAAATCGATAATCATTTGGAAGACATCAGAGATGTTACATACCAAATGCAAATGGCGTGGAATAACATGTTAAATTACAGAGACGAACGTGATATATTAATCAACTCAAATAATAATAATATTCGCCGTATCACATATAAAATCAAACAAGATGCTATAGAAGATTGGTGTGAGAGGAATAAATGTTTCACGTTCTCAGGTGAGGCGTGTGAGCTTGTAGGACATGAAAACAAGAATACAGTATATCATCATGAAGACTGGAAATGGGATAGAGTAATGAAATATGGTCTTTCCGCGATTTTATATAATATTGGAAGTGATGAAGATGTAACATCATTACGGAGTGGAGTGAAACTTGAATTGGATGATATTACACTGAAAACATATAAATGTCTGATTGGTTATGAAGAGTCTATATACTCTTCGTATAAGAGTGTGACAAATCATAAACGAGAATATAATAAACGACGTATCGTGAATATTGATGAAATGATATGTAGGATTTGTCGCCAGCTATCCATTTTACAAGAATCATGTGCATCAAAAGAGGATAAATTATCTGAACTTGGTTATAGTGTACCGGGTCGCGATCATTGGAATGGTGAAACAATGCAGATGAATTACCAGGTAAGAACAAACACTGGATATTCTGATAACGCGGCTATCCATGGTTTTCATGAATCATTGGTGCGTCACCTCGGAACATTGGATTAATTGTTATTCTCAACAAAATACGAAGTGTTTAAAAATAATGATAGATGATAGTTTACAATAAAATAATTATAATCTTGTATATATATATGAACAGTAGTATTGTGATAGATGATATATATAGAACCACTAATATGAATGAACTTGGTGAAGTGTCATCTCAACTCTTGCGAAGGTATAGTAATAATAAGCAAAAAACCCTGACAGTTATGAATTTGTATAAAAGGCGGCGAGATCTTATCAAGAAGGGTAAAGATATTCATAAGGTTTATATATATACACCCAGCAATACTAATAAATTAAAAGACGTTGGAACAATTATAAGCAAAAAAAATCAAAGTATGGCAGATTATATACGAGGTAAAACGTCATTTAGAAATGGGCAACAGGTACCGGGTTTTGAAAGTAAGAAATTTATAGCTGTTAAACCTTTTGTCATTTTTGGTAAGAAGGTTAATGGATTTGTATCAGTTCCTCCGTCACTTGATATAGAAGAAGCGCATGGGTATGCCAGGTTTATAGAAAGATCACTC